>Ga0233425_10000686_pt1 | contig 84809 bp, 87 predicted proteins | sample Watercolumn_Towu_2_FD_181712 | JGI IMG/M metagenome (GOLD analysis project Ga0233425, IMG submission 181712) | Freshwater microbial communities from Lake Towuti, South Sulawesi, Indonesia - Watercolumn_Towuti2014_140_MG | ecosystem: Environmental > Aquatic > Freshwater > Lake | place...
CGCTGCACCACCCACTGTTCGCGGAAGGTGACGGAGAACAGGTCGAACATCGACCCGAAATTCGGATCCTCCTCCGAGACCCGGAACACCGCAGCGCCGCCATGCCCGTGCAGCGGCTTCATCGCGACGGTGCCGTGCTCCTTGCGGAACGCCTCGATCTCGGCGCGGTCGCGGGAGATCAGGGTCGGCGGCATCAATTCGGGGAAATCGAGGACGAACAGCTTTTCCGGCGCGTTGCGAACCTCGGCCGGATCGTTGACCACCAGGGTGCGCCCGGCGATCTTCTCCAGCATGTGGGTGGCCGTGACGTAGGCCATGTCGAACGGTGGATCCTGGCGCATCAGCACCACGTCGACCTGCGCGAGGTCGATGCGCTCCGGGCTCCCGAGATTCGCATGCGCGCCCTCGACATCCTGGACCGTCACCGGCTGAGCGTAGGCCGTCACCAGACGGCCCTGCATCGAGAGACGGTCCGGCGTGTAGGTGTACAGGGCGTGGCCCCGGGCCTGCGCCTCCAGCATGAGGGCGAAGGTCGTGTCGCCCGCGATTCGGATCGACTGGATCGGGTCCATCTGGACCGCGACGGTCAACGCCATGCTCATCCCCGGATTACTGCGCGTTCCGCCGAAACGGCGGGCTCGCGGAGAGCCCGCTTCGCTCCGATCCCGGATCGCTGAGTGTCCTCTGCCTCAGCGCTGGCCGCGGGGCTGCGAGGCTCCCCCGGTCCGGCGGTCGTAGTCGCTGATCGCGGCCTTGCATTCGGGCGAGAGGCGAGGGCGGTTGCGGGTCATGCAGGCATCGGCATCGGAGCTGTTCGGATCGACGCCCGCGCAGAGCCGGAAATAATCATTGGCGCAGCCGAGCTGAAGTCCCTGGTCCTCGCGCTGAGCCTGAGCCGGGCTCGCGGCGACCAGCGCCAGCAGCGCGAGGGGAGCCAGTCTCAGAGCCGCGGACACGCCGCGCACCGGCCTGCCAAATCGTGAGAAGTCCGGACGCATCCTGTCTTGTCCTTCGCTCGATCCAAATTGGGTTGGCACCGCATATCGGGCATCCCCCCTCGTTAGCAAGCGCAGCACGCCGCCGTTGCCGTGCACGTTTTGTGCGCATTCCCAGCGCGTGCACACGCGTGGAGTGGGCTCCGGAAGGAGACCGCGGGGCGCGAAAAGAAAGGGCCCCGCAGCGGGATCCGCGCGGGGCCGAAGTCGAGGGAGGAAACGCCCGCCATGGGCGAAGTCGGCATCGCAAGGACCGTGCCGATGACGTCACAGATCCGGCTGAGGGTGCCAGCGAATGCGCGCGAGGAAGGAATGGGGCGTGCGCTGAAACACTCCGTTAACCACGTCGTGCTGAGCTTTGCCGAGATCGCCCGGCCGGGGCGGGCCCGTCCCGCCCACGAGGAGCGTCCGCCCGACCCCGCCAATCCGTTCCGGTAGGCGACGGGCGGGAGCCGGCCGCCACACACATCGACGGGACAGGTCCATGCCCTTTTCAGAGACGTTCTCGCCCGCCCGATCCGCGAAACCCACCCGCCGTGAGCGCGGTGCGACGGCCTCGGTGGTTCCGTTCGTCCCCGTCACGACCCGGCGCTTCCGCCGTGAGGCGGACGATGCGCCGCTCGGTCAGATCCTGCTGTTCACGGGGGTGCGCTACGAGAGGATGCCGGAGGCCGAGGCCTTGCCGGTTCCGCGCCGCCGCCGCTCGTGACAACCGCCGGCTCGCGATCCTTCGTCCCGTTTCGCGCCGGCCTGCTGCTGGCGCCGCTGCTGCTGGGCGCCTGCGCGCAGGAGGGTGATTTCGGCCGACCGGCGCCCAGCGCCTGGAACCGGCTGATCGAGTCCACGGGGACTCTGGCGGCCCGCGAGCGCGGCGCGCCGGCCTCGGTCTTCCCGCTCACCGACGACGAGGTGGCGCTGCGCGACCGCGCCTGGCGTTTCCTGATGCCCGCCGACAACCGGGCCGCGTTCGAGGATGCGCTCGCCAACCTGACCCGGGCCCGCGTCCTGCCCCCGCGCTGGCGGCATGACGACATTCCCGCCTATCACGCTGATTTGATCTCGGAAGCGTTTCGCTCCCCTGTCTCTCGCTACCGCCGGTTGTCCGACGACGCGATCGCCGATGGTCGGTTGATCCCGCCCTTCGTGGCCGTCGCCGGGCGCGTCTTCGAGGCCGATGCAGTGCGGCTGCGCGCCTTGCCCTTCTCCGAGAGCCTCGACGGATGGGACGTGCGACAGGCCGCGATGCGCGTTGCTGAGAACCGCTGCCTCGTCGCCTGGACCCGTCTGGAGGCATCCCTGCGGATTGCCCGCTACCGATACGCGCTCGAGCATTTTCTGGTCGAGATGCCTGCTCGCGAGGCCGCTTCCGCGGAGCAGGCCGTCGCGTTCCTCGAGGGGCGGCGGCCGCTTCTCGACCCGCTGCTGCCGCCGGACGCGGCCGCCCGCTGCGGCCTTGTCGAGCCGCCGGTCCTGGCCGCGCCGGCCGTGGTCAAGCCGGTCGTGGCCAAGCCGGTCGTGGCCAAGTATTAGCCTCGCTTCGAATTCGGCAGGCCCATCAGTTCGGAGTGAAGGGGATCGATGCGAACCATCGTCTACGCGGATGGCGGCTGCGACCCGAATCCCGGTCCCGGCGGCTGGGGCGTGGTGATCCAGGATCCCGCCGGCACGGTCGAGCTGCACGGCGGCGAGCGCGCCACCACCAACAACCGCATGGAGCTGACTGCCGCGATCCGCGCTCTGGAGCATTTCCCTGAGGGAGCGCAGATCGAGATGCGCTGCGACAGCCAGTACGTGGTCAAATCCGTTACCGAATGGATGCGCGGCTGGAAGGCCCGGGGCTGGCGCACCGCAACGGGGCCGGTGAAGAACATCGACCTGATGCAGCGCCTCGACACGCTGGCCGCCGCCCGTGACGTGCGCTGGACCTGGGTCCGCGGCCATGCCGGCGAGGCCGGCAACGAGCGCGCCGACCGGCTCGCGGCCCTGGGCCGGCGCGAGGCCCTGAGCGGCAAGGCCTCGGGCGAGACGGTTCCGCCGCCCGCCGATGCAGCGCCTGCGATCGCTCCGCCGGCTGCGCAGCCGGAGACGACGCAGGTGACGCTGAGCGCCGATCTGGCCCGGGCGGTGTCGCGGGCCGCAGCCCGTGCCGGCATCAGCCCGCAGGCCTATCTCGAGGATGCCGTTCGGCTGGCGCTGGAGCTCAAGCCCCCGGGGGTCGCCCGCGTCCGGGCCGAACTGCAGAAGGCGTCCTGACAGGGGGCCGCTGCGGCACGATGGACGCGACCTTCTTCGATCGTCCAGCCGCGACCGTCGCCGCCGCGCTGATCGGTCACGGACTGCTCGTGGACGGTGTCGGCGGCGTCATCGTCGAGACCGAGGCCTACGACCGGACCGATCCGGCCTCGCACAGCTTCGCCGGGCCGACGCGGCGCAATGCCAGCATGTTCGGGCCGCCCGGCCGCGCCTACGTCTACCGCTCCTACGGCCTGCACTGGTGCCTCAACCTCGTCTGCGAGACCGGCAGCGCCGTGCTGCTGCGTGCGATCGAGCCGACCATGGGGCTGGAGACGATGCGCACCCGCCGCGGGCTCGATACACCGCGCCTGCTCTGCGCCGGGCCCGGCCGGCTTGCCCAGGCGCTGGGCATCGACCTCTCGCATGACGGCCTGCGCCTCGACCGGGCGCCCTTCGCTTGGGGTGCGCCGCAGGGACCGGTCACGGTCGCCGCCACGACCCGTATCGGCATCAGCCGCGGCGTCGAAGTGCCCTGGCGCTTCCTCGTGCCCGGCTCGCCCTATCTCAGCCGGCCGCTGCCGAGGGCGAAACCCGGCGCCGGTCCGGCGGGGTAGAGGTCAGGTCTCGGCCAGGCCCGCGCTCGATTGCGAGGGAGCCCGGCCGTGCGGCGTGCCGAGATATTCCTCCGAGCGCATCTCGATCAGGCGGGAGGCGGTGCGTTCGAACTCGAAGGCCTCGCGGCCTTCCGTGGCGGTGTAGAGCCCGGTCGGCTCGGCCTCGGCCGAGGCGACGAGCTTCACATGCGCGTCGTAGAGCGTGTCGATCAGCGTGATGAAGCGCTTGGCCTCGTTGCGGTCCGCCTCGCCCATCACCGGGATCCGCGAGACGATCAGGGTGTGGAAGCTGTCGGCGAGCGCCATGTAGTCGGAGGCTCCGAGCGGCGTCCGGCACAGGTCGTCGAAGCTGAAGCGGGCGACGCCGCCGGCCTCTTCCGGCACCGGCACCGCGCGCCCCTTCACCCTGACCGTGCCGGCGGCTCCCCGCGCGCGCCCCGCGAGCGCCTTGAAGGCGGCGTCCAGCGCGGCCTCGGCCGTCGCATCGGCCGGCACGTGGTAGACCGAGCTGCCGCCGAGCTTTTCCAGCCGGAAATCGGTGCGGGAATCGAGGCGCAGCACCTCGACCCGCTCCTTCAGCTCCGCCACGAAGGGCAGGAACAGGGCGCGGTTGAGACCGCCCTCGTAGAGCCGGTCGGGCTCGACGTTGGAGGTCGCCACCACCGTCACGCCGCGCTTGAACAGGGCCCCGAACAGGCGCCCCAAAATCATCGCGTCGGCGATGTCGGTCACCGTGAACTCGTCGAAGCAGAGCAGCGTCGCTTCCGCCGCGAGCGCGTCGGCCACCGGTGGGATCGGGTCGTCGCCCGTCACTTCGCCCCGCTTGAGGGCCTGCCGGTGGGCGTGGATGCGCTCGTGCGCGTCGGCGAGGAAGCCGTGGAAGTGGACCCGGCGCTTCGGCCCCGGTGCGGCCTCGTGGAACAGGTCCATCAGCATCGTCTTGCCGCGGCCGACCGAACCCCAGATGTACAGCCCCCTCGGCGGACCGGCGTCGTCGTCCTTGCGCCCGAACAGCCAGCCCAGCGCGCTGCCCTTCTTCGCCCGGCGGCGGCGTTCCAAATTCTGCGCCAGCCGGTCGAGGGCCTGGACGAGGCGGATCTGCGATGGATCGCGCTCGATCGCGCCCGAACTCACCAGGGAATCGTAGCGCTCGCGCACCGGGCCGGGCGGGACCGCGCCCGCACGGGCATGGTCGGAAGGAGCGTGACTTTCGGGCATCCCGGCCGATCGTTCGCGTGAGGAGGCGCCTCGTTCGGCGGGCGGGCCGGCGGAGACGGGAGATGTGGCTTGCCCGCTCTGCCGCGCCGCGGCACGGCGATCAAGCCGGCACGGGTCAACCGTGCAAACATGCGCTCCGATCCGAAGCGCCTCGCCGGCGCAGCCGGGGCCGCGCCGCGATCCCCGTACGGCGAGGGGGCGACGCTACTGGGTGATGCGGGCCACTTTAAGGGCCTGGTCGAACATCGCGCCGAGCGAGGCCGTGATGTCGGCCGCGCTGTTGGCCGTGAAGAAGAGGCCCGGCGAGGCACATTGCCGGAGTGGATCGGCGAGCGTCGGGCTGAATCCGTTGACCCGGCCATTCTCCCAAATGATGTAGCTGTCCTTGCTGTAGTTCTGGACATACCTGTAAGGGATGTACAGGACAGAGATGATTGCACCTGCGTCCTTCAGCGTCTTGCAATTCGCCGGATCGATTTGAGCCGGTTGAGATCCATTCCAATCTGCATTGGGGTAACTCTTGAACTTCGAAGGGTTGCCGGGGAACGTTTTTCCGTCTTTCCAAGCTGAGTAAGATTGGCTGTTCTGCATGCCGTCGGTGATGAGGAAGACGAACGGCTTCGGGTTGGTCGTGCTGGAGCCGTTGCCGTATGTCTGGATGGTCGACTTCATCTGCGGCAACGCCGTCTCGAAATGGGTGCCACCGCTCCCGGTGCCGGTCTTCGGATCGTTGTTGGTGAAGAGCTGTGTGCTGCCGGTATCGAGCAGGTTGGTGAAGGCCAGCGGCCATTTCTGGCTGCACTGGGCCGCCGTCTTCAGCGAGGTCAGCGAGGTGGTGGTGTCACTGAGCGGGGCGAGCGTCGCCAGCCGGTTGATGAACGGGTAGATGCCGATCCGGTACTGGTTCGGAACGACCGGTGTCGAGGCCCGGTCGAGGAGGGCGCAGACGGCGTTGTTCACCGCGTCAGACCGCAACTGGATCTTTCCGGCTGCCAGGTTCCAGCCCTTTGCAGTTGGAAAATGGCACGCGAACTGGCAGTTGCCCTGACTCTCGATGCTCTGGCTGGCGAGCTTCGCCGCGTCGGCGTCGGTGGTCGGCAGACCCATCGAGCCCGACACGTCGACCATCAGGTAGAAGTCGGAGTAGCCCGCCAGGTCGGCCGAGGCGGTGACGGTGTTGCTGAAGGTCGTTGCCGAGACTCCCAAGATTTTCCCGAAGATGCTTTGAACCGTCGCCGTATAGGTGATCGTCGCGGTGAGCACGTTGCCGTTCCGTGTCACCTGCGGCGGCGACAGATCGACCGTCGCGAATGACACGCTTCCGGCATTGATGTTGAAGGCCTTCAGGGCCTGGTTCTGACCCGCGGTGAGGCCGGCCGTCGTCACATCGCTCTGCTTCGCGTTGGCGGCGATGTACTCCTTGGCCGTCACGACACCGGCGAGCGCCGCATTGTCCGCCGCATTGTCGAGCCGCGTCTTGCCGGTGATCGCCACCCCGTAATCGACACCGAGACCGACGAGGCCGATGGTCGGGATCACCGCCAGGGCGAACATGACGTTGATGCTGCCGCCGTGATCGGAGGCCAGAGCGTTCGCCCGGCCCTTGAGCCGGCCTGCGCGGGTCAAAAGCCGGTACATCTGGTCGCAATCCCGTCGTTGTTGGCCGTATCGAAATTCACCAGCGAGGCGTAGCGCGGCAGCACATAGGCCGATCGCGCGATTCGGATCGGCGGCACGAAGCCCGAACCGAAGGTCGGCTCGAAGTCGAACACGACGTCGATCGCCACCAGTGATCCGGGGCCGTAGGCCGAGCGCGGCAGGGTGGCCCGGCTCGGCGGTGCATCGTCGTTGGCCGGCATCTGCGCGGTGTCACAGGGCCGGTAATTGTCGCCGCCGGCCGGCTGTTGTGTGCCGGTGGTGGTCCAGACGACGTTGGCATCGTAGCAGCTGCTCAGGTCACCGCTGGTGCTGGTGCTGTTCTGACAGGCCGCGTTCTTCGCCCTGAACTGAATGGCGGCGTAGTTGATCGAGATGGTCTGCCACCACGCGACGCCGCGGCGCTTGGCATCCTTCATCACGTAGGGAAACAGCACGAGCGTCGCGTCGAAGCTGAAGTGCAGGTCGGTGGCGTTGACCGCTGCGACCGTCGTGTTCGGCGGCGGCGTGGCCTGCGAGATCATCTGGCTGATCGAGTGGGCGACCAGTTCGACCTTCCGGGTCGCGTCGATGTAGGCGACGATCTGGATGCTGGCGAACATGATCAGCAGCAGGGAGGGCAGGATCAGCGCGAACTCGACGGCGGCCATGCCGCCCTCCGCCGCGCGAAAGCGCGCGACTCGAGCCGCGAATGTGGCTTGGGCGGCCCGGGGCCGCGCCGCGCTCCGGCCCTCCGGGAAGCGTTCCGCTGCCGGATCGGTCTGCGCCGCGGGCGCGAGGGTGGGAGGGGCCACCATCAATACTGCTCGTTGCGGAAGGCCGCGGCCGAGATCGCGAGATAGGCCGGCTTGCCCTTGAAGGTCGCTCCGCCGCTCAGCAAGGACGCGATCGGCGCGGGCAGGAAGGTGACCGGATAGACGACCTGCAGGTACTGGTAGTCGCCGCGGCTGCCCAGATTGAGCACGCCGGTCCCGGTCGCCAGATTGGAGACGATGAGGCCGTTCAGGTCGGACGAGACGAAGGAGTAGTAGCCGCTGGGTTGCGACGTCTTCGGCACGGTGTAGAGATTCACGACGATGTCGTTGCATGAGAACGTGGCGGGCAGATAGGCACAGACGCTCTGCTTGAAATTCTCCAGCGTCGCCGCCGTGGGTTGCGACTGGAGGTCGCCGGTCAGGATCTGACGCGAGGCCCGCACCGTCGCATTGTCGACCATCTGGTTGATATACAAGACCAGCGCAGTTGCCATTATGAAAAACAGGGTCAAAATGAAGGCTGTGCCGACCAGGGCGAATTCTACAGCCGCTGCGCCCTCTTCATTTCGAATGTAATTCGGTTCTCGCCGCATGAATCCAGACTAACCGAGAGGATTTAAATAAAAGATAACATGATATTAGAAATTCGGGGCTTTGCTGCTTGCGCGCGGACCCGATCCCAGGCCGGGCAGGCCGGCGCGCGGCCCGATCCGCGGCTCGGGTGTCGATCGGTCCCGGCAGACCAGCCATGCGGCCCGGCGTGAAGATCAGGCACTTTGGTGCATTGCGAGATGAGTGATCTCGGGCCAGATCCCTGCTGACTGCGCCGGGAGGGGGGAGCGCGGACGACCACAGATCCGGCACGCCGCAAGAGTTCCTCGCGCCCCCGATGTCTCTCCCCGATTTCCTCGCGCCTGCCGTTTCCCCCTCGCGGCAGCCTGTCCCGCGTCGCGGCCGGACGAGCCTGCGCCGTCTCTGGCCGAGCGACACGCCGGCGGTGCGCGCCTTCTTCCTCCGTCTCGATTCTGAGACCCGTGCGAGCCGGTTCATGGCCGCGGTCGGCGATCGGATGGCGGCGGACTACGCGGAACGGGTGACGGTGATGTCGGGCATGGTCGTCGGCATCTTCGTGGGCGACACCCTGCGGGCGCTCGGCGAGTTGCGCCCGCTCGGCCCCGGGCCTTCCGGAGTCCGGCGCGCCGAGGTCGCGCTCACGGTCGAACCGGGGTTTCGGCGGGCGGGCCTCGGCGCGTTGCTGCTGCGGCGTCTCGTCGAGGCGGCGCGCAACCGCGGCATCGCCGAGCTTTGCCTGCGCTGCCTGCCCCACAACGTCGCCATGCGACGGCTGATCATGGGATTCGGTGCGCAGATGCGCCTGGAAGAGGGCGAGAGCCAGGGAACGATCCGGCTGGCCCGGGCGACGCCGCTCTCGTTGTGGCAGGAGGGGGTCGAGGCCGCTCTCGATTTCCAGCTCGCCGTGGCCGCTCTGCCCCTTTCCATAAAGCTACCCCGTGCGGCCTGAGCCGCCCGCCTCAGCCCGACTCGCCGGGCCAGCCCACGATGCGCTCGACCAGTTCGTCCTCGGCAAACTCCTCCTCGTTGCCGGCGACGCGCCCGCGCACCGAGATCCCCGCCTCGTGGACGCTCGCCCGGCGGCCGGTCTTCAGCGGATGCCAGGCCGGCAGGTCGCGGCCCTCGCGCACGAGGCGGTAGGCGCAGGTCGGCGGTAGCCAGGGGATCGCGCGCACCGCCTCCGGGGTGAGGCGCACGCAGTCCGGCACGCGCTTGGCGCGGTTGCGGTAGTCGCGGCAGCGGCAGGCATGGGTGTCGAGCAGCGTGCAGCCGACATCGGTATGGTGGATCTCGCCGGTGTCGTCGTCCTCCAGCTTGAGCAGGCAGCAGCGTCCGCAGCCGTCGCACAGGCTCTCCCACTCCGCCGGGCTCATCGCCTCGAGGCTCTTCACGCGCCAGAACGGCCCGTCGCTGCGCTCGGCCATGTCTGGCGCCTCGCTCGCCTTGTTTGTCTCGTTTCGGGACAGGGCGCCCCTCCTGCCGCATGGCGCCGCCGGGAGCAAGCAGGGCTGCGATCTCCGCCATCCGAGGGCCGGATTCGGCTGTCAGGATTGTCTTAAGGTTAATGCGCGGTTGACGGGGCGACGAAGGGGCGCCGGCCCGTCCTTCGCGTTCCTTAACGGAAGCGAAAGCTCGCGGGCCGGCGCGTGTCCTGATACAGAACGTATCGGGATATCGTTGTCCGTCAGCATCGCTCCCGCGCCGACCCGGCCAACGTCGAGAGAAACCGGAATCCGCCTTGCGCCTGCCCAGCCTCAAGACGCTGAAGACGCGGATCAGCCGCGCGGCCCTGGCCTTCGACGCCTGGGTCAACGCGGGCCTCTACGAGGGCGGCCATTCGACGACGGAGGCCTACGAGCGCTTCCAGGCGCGGATGCAGGTCTTCTCCGTCCGCGGCTGGAAGCGCTACCTCCTCGACCTCACCAGCGAAGGCGTCACCATCGGCACCGCCGGCGCCCTGCTGCTGCTGTTCCTGGCTCAGCCCGCCTTCAACCTCACCAGCGACAATTGGCTGAAGGCCCAGGATCTCGCCGTCACCTTCCTCGACCGCTACGGCACCGAGGTCGGGCGCCGCGGCATCAAGCACGACGACTCCCTGAAGTTCGACGATTTCCCCGAACTGATGATCAAGGCGCTGCTCTCGACCGAGGACCGGCGGTTCTACGAGCATTGGGGCATCGACCCGATCGGCACGGCCCGCGCGCTGGTCTCGAACTCGTCCGGCAAGGGCAACATGCAGGGCGGCTCGACGCTGACACAGCAGCTCGCCAAGAACCTGTTCCTGTCGAACGAGCGCTCGCTGGAGCGCAAGATCAACGAGGCGTTCCTGTCCTTCTGGCTCGAGACGCACCTGACCAAGAACCAGATCCTCAAGCTCTATCTCGACCGCGCCTATATGGGCGGCGGCACCTTCGGCGCGGTGGCGGCGGCGGATTACTATTTCGGCAAGCGGCTGCAGGACATCACCCTGGCGGAAGCCGCGATGCTGGCCGGCCTGTTCAAGGCGCCGACCAAGTACTCGCCCAACGTCAACCTGCCGGCCGCCCGCAGCCGGGCGGTGGACGTGCTGCACAACATGGTCGAAGCCGGCTTCGTCACGGAGGGCCAGATCCAGACGGCGCTCCGTAACCCCGCGACGCCGGTGACCCGCACCAAGGACATTACCGCCGACTACTACCTCGACTGGGCCTTCAACGAGGTGAAGCGGCTGGCGGATGCGGGCAAGCTGCGCAACGACCGCGTGCTGACCGTCAAGACGCCGCTCGACCTCTCGATCCAGCGCTCCGCCGATCAGGCGGTCGAGAACATGCTGCGGCGGCTCGGCGACCAGTACGATGTGGACGAGGCCGGCGTGGTGATTCTCGATCCCGACGGGGCGCTCCGCGCCATGGTCGGCGGCGCCGATTACGGCGAGAGCCAGTTCAACCGTGCCACCGACGCGCTGCGCCAGCCGGGCTCCTCGTTCAAGCCCTACGTCTACGCCGCGGCGCTCGCCTCGGGTCTGTTCAAGCCGGATACGCCGGTGGTGGACTCGCCGGTCTGCGTCGGCAACTGGTGCCCGCAGAACTACGGCCGTTCCTATTCCGGCCGCCAGCCGATGTGGCTCGCGGTGGCGAAATCGGTCAACACCATCCCGATCAAAATCACCACCGCCATCGGCAAGGGGATGGGCATCACCCACGAGTGGAAGGCGGCCAAGGCCGGCCGCGAGAAGATCATCCAGCTCGCCAAGGCGATGGGCGTGACGACTCCGCTCACCGACACGCCCTCGCTGCCGATCGGCGCCACCGAGGTGACGGTGATGGACCAGGCGGCGGGCTTCGCGGTCTTCGCCAATGGCGGACGGGTCGCCAAGCCCTACGTCGCTACCGAGGTGCGCAATTCCAGCGGCGAGGTGATCTACCGCCACGCCGACGAGAAGCCGGTGCAGGTGCTCTCGTCCCAGGTCACGGCGGACATGAACTACATGCTCAACAAGGTCGTCGAGGAGGGCACCGCGCGCAAAGCCCAGATCGAGGGCGTGAAGGTCGCGGGCAAGACCGGCACCACGAACGGCTACCGCGACGCGTGGTTCGTGGGCTACACCGGCAATTATGTCGGCGCCGTCTGGTACGGCAACGACGACCACAGCCCGACCAACAAGATGACCGGCGGTTCGCTTCCCGCGATGACGTGGCACGAGATCATGGCCCCCGCCCACCAGGGCATCGAGCTGAAGCCCTTGCCCGGCCTGAACGAACGCAAGGGCGTGCCGCAGGCGGCCCAGGCGCAGGCCGACGGCGCTGCGGCGGCCGCCAGTTCGAGCGGCCGGCTCTCGCGCCGCTCCTTCGAGGTGCTGTCGAACCTGAACGGCCTGTTCCGCACCGTCGAGTCCAGCCGGTCCGCCGCCAAGCCCGAACCGGCCCGCTCCGGTGCCGTCGTTCCGGAGCGGATGCGGGCGCCCGGTGTCTCCCCCGTCGACGTCGCCGAGGGCGCGCGCGCCTCCGGCGGCTTCGGGACGCCCTGAGTTCGTCGCATGGCCCTGTCGAGTGGAGTCGGCCCGGCGACCGGAATCCCGGGTCGCGAGGATGTCCGCCGGGATCCGCGTGAGGACCACGGCTCGCGCCTGCGCCGCCTCGCGCGCGGGGCCGCCTCGCGCAGCTCGCGGGTGGGGCTGTTCGTCTACGCTCTGACCCTCGGCGGCCTTCTGGGCCTCGCCAGCGCCGACTACGCCACCAGCGGCGGCTATCCCTTCGGCGGAACGTCGATCGGGAGCTGGACGGCGTGGCCGCGGGCGGGTTCGCTCGACACCGACCCTTATGCCCGCGCCGTCAACGCCCGCCGCGGCGACATCCCTCTCGCGATCGGCGAGGGCATGCTGCTGACGGCGGCCAGCGACGATGACGGGCGCGTCCTCGACGCCACCTGCACCTACCGCCTCGCGGGCGTCACGCCGCCGGCCCGCGCCTGGACGATCACCGTGACCGGACGCGGCGCACCCGCGACGGGGCAGGAGCCGGTGCGAACGGGTTTCACCTCGACCGAGATCCTGCGCGAGACCGACGGCCGCTTCGCGATCCTGCTCAGCCCCGAGGTTCAGGCGGGCAACTGGCTGCCGATGCCGCGGCCCAGCGGCCCGGTGCGGCTAGCGCTCCGCCTCTACGACACACCGGTCGCCGCGAGCGTCGGCTCGCTCGACCGCGACAGTCTGCCCGCGATCGAGCGGACGGGATGCGGGTCATGAGCCGGAGCGCCTTCCTTCTCGCTACCGCCTGCGGTCTCGTCATCGCCGGCATCGTCCATATCGCGACGGTGCTGGCGATACCGCGCTTCTCGGAGGGCGACGCCTTCACCCGTGCCCGAGCGAGCGAAACCCTCGACCATCCCTTGCGGATACACGGTCTCGCGGGCGGTCCGCCTGCGGCCGGCGGGGCATGGCTGCCCAACCCCGACCCGGCGGTCTCGGTCGGCGTGTGTTCCTACGATCTCGACGACGGCCCGATGCGGGTCTCGGCTCAGTCCGGCTCGCTGATGCTCTCGGTCTCGATGCACAGCCGCCGGGGCGCCTTCTACGCGGTGACCGATCAGGCCGCGGTGCGCGGCGGCCTCGATCTCGTGGTGATGACCCGTGCGCAGTACGACGAGGCGCTGGCCAACGACGTGGCCGGCGAGGTGACGCGCGACGTGCGCATCATCGCCCCCGCCCGGCGCGGCTTCGCCGTGGTGCGGGTCATCGCGGCCCTGCCGAGCGAGCGCGCCGCGGCCGACGCGGCGGTCCAGGCGGTTTCCTGCACCATCGACAGCCCGGCCGAGCCCACCGGGGACGAAGCGGGAAGCGGCAAGAGCTAGCGCCGCGTGACTGCGCATGGCGGCATGCCTTCAGGCGTGCGCGGCGCCCAAGATACGGTTCCCACTCCGATGGAGTGGACGCCCTGTCATGCCGGCCACCGCAAAAGCCATGCGCGTGGTTCGATTGTACCCACGGCGTTTTTTCTTTAGGGTCCGGACCTTAGGTCTGTCACAGGGATTCCGCCGCGCGACTGCCGTCGGCCGGACGCCTGTCGCGGAGGCTCACAGGGCCGAGAGGCTGCTGCCTTCCGTGCAGGGGTCTCGTCCGGCAACGTCGGCGGATCGCGAGGCGGCCCGACGATTCGCGGAGGCGGCTTGCCGCCCCATATCTGCCGGTGTCGAACGTCCCGCGGGTTCGAAACGCCAGTGTGCCGTGTGCGCACCGAGGAAGAGTGTCATGAGTCAAACGGGCCGCGATGACCCGCAATCCTTGGACAACCAACTCTGCTTCGCCGTCTATGCGGCGGCGCACGCCTTCGGCCGCGCCTACCGCAGCCTGCTGGCCCACCACGAACTGACCTACCCGCAATATCTCGTGCTGCTGGTGCTGTGGGAGGAGGAGGGCCTGTCGGTGAAGGAGATCGGCAGCCGCCTCTTCCTCGACTCGGGCACCCTCACGCCGCTCCTCAAGCGCCTCGAAGCGTCCGGCCATGTCCGCCGCGCCCGCGACCGGCCGGACGAGCGGCAGGTCAGCATCTTCCTCACGGAGAAGGGGCGCGGCCTCAAGGGCAAGATGGACTGCCTGCCCCACACGGTGGGCGGCATGACCGGGATGACCCTCGACGAGCGGCGCGCCTTACTCGACAGCCTCGCCCTGATGCGCGACGAACTGCACGCCCGCGCCGGCGGCACCGATCTGGCTGCGGTCAGCGCCGCCGGCTGACGGGTTTGCCCCACTTGCAGGCCGAAGGCCCGCCCGCGGACCGGAATGACGGACCGAAAACGAGAAAGCCGCCCCTCGGGGCGGCTTTCCGTTTTTTTTGGAAGGGCGGCCTGCAGGGGCCGCCCGGGGCTTAGGACTTGGTCTTGAGGTAGGCGATGATGTCGTCGACCTTCTTTGGGTCCTTGATGCCCGGGAAGACCATCTTGGTGCCGGGCACCTTCTTCTTCGGGTCGACGAGCCACTCCTTGAGGTTGGCCTCGTCCCAGGTGATGCCGGACTTCTTCAGCGCGTCGGAGAAGGCGTAGCCGTCGGCACCCTCACCGGCCTTCGCACCGACGACGCCCTTCAGGGTCGGGCCGACGCCGTTCTTCTCGAAGTTGTGGCAGGCCTTGCAGGGGGCGAACGCCTTCTCGCCGGCGGCGGCATCGCCCTCGGCATGGGCGGCAACAGGGAGCAGCAGCGCGAAGGCGGCGCCGAGGATGAGATGACGCATCGTTTTTTTCCTCCTTGGAACGGCCGAAGCCGGCTTGCTTATGGCAGAGCTTGTAGCCTTAGAACAGATATAGACTAAGGCGGGCGGGCGTCCAGCCGAGGCTGCTTCACGAAGACGCTCACGTTCCTTTCGGCGGCTGCATGGGTCGATGGGAACCACTCGTGCGTCTCGAACGTGTTTCGGCTAGATCGAACCTCCGGCCTCGTCCGGGTGAGACTGGCGCGTGGCGGCTGAAGCGGGGCTGAAGGTCGCGGGCGCCCCCTGTGGATGGCTGGACGTCGGAGGCTTACCGTCGAAGTGAGCCAGGTCCATGAGCCCGGTCAACGAAGGCGTCCGAGCAAGGACGCCGAACAAGATTCTGGAGGAGATGCCGGCCATGTCGATCGCCTTCCCCGCACCGGATGCGGATGTCGTCGCCCGCCGTGAGGCGATCATCGAGGGGCTGTCGGCGTTGGTGGCGCCCGAGGCCCTGGTCACGACGGAGGACGAGCGCCGCGCCTTCGAGACCGACGGGCTCACCGCCTACCGGAAGATGCCGCTCGCCGTCGTGCTGCCCTCGACGACGCAGGAGGTCTCGGCGGTGATGGCCTTCTGCCATGCCAACGGCGTGCGGGTCGTGCCCCGCGGTGCCGGCACGTCGCTCGCCGGCGGTGCCATCGCCCAGGAGGACGCGATCATCCTCGGGGTGGGCAAGATGACCCGCATCCTCGACCTCGACTTCGCCAACCGCACCGCCCGGGTCGAGGCCGGCATCACCAATCTCGCGATTTCCGGAGCAGTCGCGCACGAGGGATTCTTCTACGCCCCCGATCCGTCGAGCCAGCTCGCCTGCACCATCGCCGGCAACATCGCCATGAATTCCGGCGGGGCGCACTGCCTGAAATACGGCGTGACGACCAACAACCTCATGGGCGTGACCCTGGTGACCAACGACGGCACCGTGGTGGAGATCGGCGGCGAGCACCTCGATTCCGGCGGCTACGACCTGCTCGGCCTGATCTGCGGCTCGGAGGGTCAGCTCGGCATCGTCACCGAGGCCACCGTGCGCATCCTGCGCGCGGCGGAAGGGGCGCGCCCGGCGCTCGTCGGCTTCTCCTCGGTCGAGGATGCCGGCGCCTGCACGGCGGCGATCATCGCCGCGGGCATCATTCCCGTGGCCATCGAGTACATGGACCGCGAGGCGATCCTCATCACCGACGACTTCGCCAAGGCCGGCTACCCGCGCGACGCCGCGGCGATGCTGATCATCGAGGTCGAGGGATCGGACGAGGAGTGCGAGGACATGCTGGCCCGCATCGAGGCCATCGCCGCCCGCTTCAACCCGACGAGCATCCGCGTCTCGAAGTCGGAGGCCGAATCCGCCGCGATCTGGAAGGGCCGCAAATCCGCCTTCGGTGCCACGGGCCGCATCTCCGACTACATCTGCATGGACGGCACGATCCCGACGGGCCAGCTCGGCCACGTGCTGGAGCGCATTGAGGCGATCTGCGCCGAGCAGGGTCTCCGCGTCGCCAACGTGTTCCACGCCGGCGACGGCAACCTGCACCCACTGATCCTGTTCGACATCAACAAGCCGGGTGAGTTGCAGAAGGCGGAGGCCGCGGGCGACGCGATCCTGAAGCTCTGCGTCGAGGTCGGCGGTTGCCTCACCGGCGAGCACGGCGTCGGGATCGAGAAGCGCGAGCTGATGCGCTTCCAGTACGCGCAGGAGGATCTCGAACAGCAGATGCGGGTGCGCAACGTGTTCGATCCGGCCTGGCTCATGAATCCGGCCAAGGTGTTTCCGCTGGAGGGCCGGGTCGCGGCCTGACCGGCCACGGAACGGTTGCGGTCCCGGTCGGTTGGCGTCTCACCCGATCGCATCGAGCCGGGACGTCGGTTCCGGGCGATGCTTCAACGAGAGGCTCACGCGATGAAGCATTCGATTCTGACTGCAGCCGTCCTCGCCCTGGGCGTCGCCGCCTTTGCCGGTCCTGCCGAGGCCAAGGGCTGCCTCAAGGGCGCCGTCGTCGGCGGTGCGGCCGGCAGCATGGCCGGCCACGGCAAGGCCGGGGCTGCCGCGGGCTGCGCCATCGGCCACCACGAGGCCAACAAGAAGGACAAGTCCGGCGGGCAGGGCTCGCAACAGGGCCAAACGCAGCCCAGATAAGTCCGCTCGCGACAGTCCCGTCCGAGTCAGCGAAGCGTTCCGTCGTGCCGCGCTACTTCTTCCACACCCGCATCGCCACCGACACGCTCACCGACGAGGAGGGCGTGGAGTTGCGTGATGCCGATCAGGCGTGGCGGGTGGCGCGGGCGACGATCCGGGCGAGCCTGGAGGACGAGGGCAGCGATCCGCGTCTGGTCGCGGCCATTCTCGTCGTGACCGACGAAGCGGGCGACATCGTGCTGGAATTTCCTTTCGCCGAGGCGCTCGAGGCAATGGACGATCCGCCCGAGCCGGGGGAGGGGACCCTGCACTGACCGGGCGGAGGGAGGATCACCCTTCCCGCCCGAGTCGCTCGCAGCGGAACGCCCCGTAGCCGCTGCGCGCCAAGCGCTCGGCCAGCGCCGGCAGGAACACCTCCGCCTCCGCCGCCAGCGTCCAGGGCGGATTGATGACGACGAGGCCGGTGCCGGTGAGGCGGGTGGGATCGTCGGGCCGTTCGATCATCAGGTCGAGGCGGAGTGCCGGCCGCTCCAATCCCGCATCGAGCGCGGTCGCCATGCGGTCGACGCCCGAGACGTCCTTGATCGGATACCAGCCGAGATAGATCCCGGTTGGCCATTTCCTCGCGGCCTTCAGAAGCTGCATGCCCAGTCGGTCGATCTCACCGCGCTCCTCGTAGGGCGGGTCGATCAGCACGAGTCCGCGACGCTCCGGCGGCGGGATCAGGGCGTTGAGCGCGGTCCAGCCGTCGAGATGCAGGGTCTTGGTGCGGGAATCGCTGGCGTAGCGCTGCGCCAGCGTCTGCGCATCGGCCGGGTGCAGCTCAACGAAGACGCCTTTGTCGCCCGCGCGCAGGTGCTCGCGGATGATCGCGGGCGAGCCGGGATAAGTGGTGGCGCCGTGGCGCGCCCGCACCGCCGCGACCGCCGCCCTGTAGGGCGCGAGCAAGGCCTCGACCTCGGGTTCGAAGGCCACGTCGAGCCGGCCGAAGCCGTCGTGCCACTCGCCCGTGCGCCCGGCCTCGTCGGCTTCGAGATCGTAGACGCCGAGACCCGCATGGGTGTCGATCGCCCGGAACGGCTTGTCCTTGGCACGGAGATGTACGAGCACCCGTGTCAGGACGAGGTGCTTGAGCACGTCCGCGAAATTGCCGGCGTGGAAGGCGTGACGGTAGTTCAGGGCGCGTTCCTCACTGTGTAAGGCCCGCGCTTATCAGGAAAGTCGTTCGCGCGTCAGCGCGCCGCTTCGACGGAGACCTCGCCCGCGCGGCAGTTCTGGCGCGCGACCTCGGGGCAGGGGGTGAACCCGCGCAGATCTTTCGCGAAGCAGATCCGCACCTCCTGCAACTGTCCGCGGCGGCAGGTCACCGACATCATGTCGGGGCGTAGCCCCTTGTTGGCCATCACGAACTGCCGGGCGATCTCGATGGGGGCGGCGCGCAGGTCGCCCTGCGGCTTCACGAAGGCCTCGGGGATCGTCACCGCCTCGCGAGCGGTCTTGACCGCCTTGAAATAGGCGACCGGATCGAGGCCGGAGCAGGTGCCGTGGGTGCGCCATTCGTGGCGGGCGAGGCCCTCGCTCGGCATGACCTCGCCCGCGGCCTCGACCGCGTTGCGGGTGAGGGGGCGCTCCACCGCCGAGCAATTGGAGGGGTAGCCGCGCTCGAATTGCGGCCACAATCCGTGCACCACGAAGCCGAGGCCGCGGCCCGGCGCGCATTGGCCGTTGCGGTCGCGGCGCCCACCCTCGCCCTCGCAGTAGGTCGGCGACCACGACAGCGCCAGCACGTAGAAGTCGAAGCTGCCCGGCTCGCCGCCGCGTCGAAAGCCGCCGAAATCCTGCGCCTGCGCGCCGGAGGCCAGGGTGAGGCCGAGGGCCAGGGCGGCGAGGCGGCGAAGGCGGGGCATGGACGGGACTCGGGGGGCGGGACGTCTCAGGACGATGCCGGGCGCGGGCTGCAAGTCAAGCGTGTACCCGCCTCGTTCCGCATGTCCCCCATTCAGGGCCGGGCCATCCGGCAGGCGGTGGCGTAGGCGTAGGCATTGTTGCGGTCGAGACCGTGGACACAGAAATCGACGCCCCAGGTCGAGCCGATGATGCCGAGGCTCTCGCGTACCGAGTAATCGACCTTGCGCCGCACTCCGTCCGAGGTCGTGGCGAGCGCCGAGCAGAAGCGGCGCGGAATGAAGTCGACGCCGTAGGGGCGCCAGGCCGTGCGCTCGATCCGCTCGTAGGAGACGATCGTCAGCGACGAGTTCCAGAACTTCGCCTCCTTCTCGGCGAACTGGGTCGAGACCTTCTCCAGCACGCCGGCATCCTGGCAGCCGGGAATGTCGGCGTCGTAGGGGAAGGTCTGCTCCTCGGCCGGCGAGATCTCCTCGCGGCCGGAACGGGCGAGCGCCGGCAGCACGGAGGATGCCGTGAAAAGGCCGAGCGCCAGGACGGCGAGGGGAAGGTTCGGGCGCATGCCGCTCAAAAATCCGCCTGTTGAGGGTGTCGTGGCGCGACGCTCGCCTCGAGGCGTGTCGCGCGGGGCACCGGATGGCGAGAGACGATGCGCCGCCCCCGGCCCAAGTCAAGCTTGGACCGGGCGGGAGCGCCGCTTTTGACCGACCCTGGGGTGCGCCGGGCACACCTCCAAGGGATTAATAGATCGGCTCGTCCGAGGCGTGGGGGGCGGCCAGCGACAGCGGCTCGTAGGCGGCGTCGTGGGCCGGTACCGGCGCGCGCGGCCGGCCGGGGGCCGGGGCCGCGGCATAGGCCGTGGGCGCCGGGGCAGCGGGGGCGCGGGCGACCCGCGTGCCGGCGGCGCGCGAGGAGGTCGGCGCGACGCCGTAGGGATCGTCCTCCTCCACGTCGATCGGCGCCTGGGTCGGGATCGTCTGACGCGCGGGCGGGCGCGGCGAGGCCAGCGGACGGGGCGAGCCGTCGGCAGCGTTGAGCTGCGACTCGAACTTGAGCAGCGGCTTGCAGATGCGCTTCAGGCCGCGCGGGTCGTGCATCGCCAGATCGACGTGGATGTGGTCGTAGTGGAACACGTTCGAGCCCGGCGCGAGGACCGTCGAGAAGCGGGCGCAGGCCCCCACGAACACCTCGCGCAGGAAGGCCTGCTCGGCCTCGGTGCCGCGCCAGCCGCCCTTGACGGTGATGACGTGGCCGTCGGCGAGCGTGAAGGACATGATGTCCAGCGCGTTGCCGAAGGAGTGCTCGGAGAGCTTGGCGCCGGCTTGGTTGTTGCGGCCGCGGCAGGAATAGGAGCCCGCGTTGATCTCGGCCACCGGCACGCCGAAATACAGGTTGGCGGCGGGCTGGATCGTGTCGGCGAGCCACGCCTCGGCCTCGGCGAGGGCCGGGCAGGCGAGCGTCATGCGCTGCTTGAGCGCCACCGAGCCGCCGCCGAGCCGCGTCACCCAGAACGGCTGCTGCATGCCGCAGGGGCCGGGGCCGTCGATCTCCTTGGCGAGCGAGACATAGGCCGTCGGCTGCACCAGCTTGCGGGCGATGCATATCTGTTCGGCTTGGTCGCGCCATGCCTCCCGGCGCTCGAACCGGTTGATCGCACAGCCCGTGAGCCCCGCGCCGAACAGCACCAGAGCCGAGAACGCTAACGCTTTACGCCACATGGACGGGACGATGCGCACCGTCCCGTAAACGAGCCGCTAACGATGCCGGATCGGATCCGCCCCCGTGTGGAGTGCTGTTGACAGATTCGATACGGGCCGTGACTCGGGGGACATGATCTCGCTCCTCGACATCCGCGCCCGCATCGCGGACGGCACCCTCTCCGCCGCGGGCGCAATTCGCGCGGCGCGTGAACGGATCGCCGGGCGCGACCCCGCCATTGGGGCCGTGCTGCGCATCGCGCCCGAGGCGGCGGTGCCGGAAAGCGGGCCGCTCGCCGGCATCGCGGTGGGCATCAAGGACATCATCGACACCAGCGACATGGCCACCGAGTTCGGCTCGGGCATCTATGCCGGCTGGCGGCCGAGGGCGGATGCGGCGATCGTATCGCGGCTGCGGGCGCTCGGCGCCGTGCCGCTCGCCAAGACCGCGACCACGGCATTCGCCGGCCTCGACCCGGCCGCGACGGTCAATCCGCGCGATCCCGGCCACACGCCGGGCGGCTCCTCCTCGGGCTCGGCGGCAGCGGTCGCCGCCGGAATGCTGCCGCTGGCGCTCGGCACGCAGACCGGCGGCTCGGTGATCCGACCGGCGGCCTTCTGCGGCGTGGCGGCGATCAAGCCCTCGTTCCGGCTGCTGCCGACGGTGGGCGTGAAAACCTTCTCCTGGGCGCTCGACACGGTCGGCCTGTTCGGTGCCTCGGTGGCCGACATCGCCCACGCGCTGGCCCTGGTCGCCGAGCGGCCGGCCATCGAGGCATCGGCGCCGGAGCGCCCGCGTCTCGCCCTCTGCGTGCAAGACTTCGCCGGCAGCCCCGACGCGGACGCCCTCGCGGCGCTCGACCGCGCGGCCCGCGCCGCCGAGCGGGCCGGAGCCTCGGTGCGCGATCTCGTCCTGCCGGAGCCGTTCGCCCGGGCCTGGGCTGCGCACCCGACCGTGCAGGATTTCGAGGCGCGCCAGGCGCTCGCCTGGGAATACGCCGAGCACCGCGACGCCCTGCCGCCGGTGCTGCGCGGCCAGCTCGACCGGGCGCAGGATCTCACAGCCCCCGATTACGACGCAGCCCGCCGCGAGGCCCACCGGGCGCGTCGTCTCCTGAAGGACCTGTTCTCCGACATCGATGCGATCCTGACCGTCTCCAGCGTCGGCCGCGCCCCGCGCGGGCTCGGCTCGACGGGGGATGCGCGCTTCAACCGCCTCTGGACCCTGATGGGCGTGCCCTGCGTCAACGTTCCGGTGCCGGGCGACGGCCTGCCGCTCGGCGTGCAGGTGATCGCCCGCTTCGGCGACGACGGGCGCGCTCTGGCCGTGGCGGGGATGATCGAGGGTGCTCTGAGGCGGGCGTGATCCACCGGCCCGGTGGTTGCGCGTACATTCCTCCCCTGTCCAGGGCGGTCCGAGGGGAGGTTTCGGACAGCCGGTGAAGCTCAATGCCGGCAAATGATTTGCCGCGCGGCCCGGATCGGGGCGGATCGACTTGTGTTGCCTCGCGACAACAAATATAACAAAGATCAATATGACGGCATTATGAAGTAACGGCTCGCGATCATCCGGTTCATCGGTCCTTCCGGCGGTTTCGCCGATTCGGATGCCGGAGAACGATCCATGCGTTTCGCGGACAGTGTCTCGCTCGCGGCCCTGCTCGTAGGCGCACTCGGCGCACCCGCGGCACAGGCGCAGAGCGCCAACATCTCGGGGGCCAGCGCCAACGCCATCAATCTGCTCGGCCCCTATCTCGATCTGAACGCCACGCCGGCCGGACGTGACACGCTGCAGCGCAATCTCGACAGGGCCGTCGAACTCAACACGGCCGCGAGCCCCGCGCGCCGCTCGCTCGCCATGAGCGACAAGAGCCTCTTCATCTCGACGGCGGCGAGCTTCTCCCCCGCCGGGCTGACCGGCTTTGGAGCGGGGGCAAGTCTGGCGGGCGGCCTTCCGGCGCAGGCCGCCATCAACGGCATCGTCCCGCAGCAGCCGGTCGGCGGCCTCGGCGCCCGCCTCGGCGCGATCTACGTCCAGGGTATCGCGGGCGGCGACGCCGGTCCGCTCGGAGCGGTCCAGCGCATGCTGACCTCGGCCTTCGCCTATGACGGGACGAACAACGCCGTCGCCAAAGATTACTTCGCCAACGGCGCGGCCCGGAATCCGCCCGTACGCCCGGCCGGCTACGTGCCAGTCCCTGCGGCGGCGCCCGCAGGCTTCGGCCTGCCCCGCGCCCACGGTCTGCCGAACACGACCGACAGCGTGTACGATCTCGCCTACGGCGTCACCAATCGGGGGCCGGGCCAGAACGTCTACGGCAGCTCGCGCCCGTTCCAGGTCGCGCCCGACCGGATCAGGATCTTCGATCCGTCCGCTGTCGCCGGCCTCGAGACCAACGCCGCGTTCCCGAGCGGACATGCCGGCTACGGATTCCTCTACGGCACCCTGCTCGCGATGGCGGTGCCGCAATCCTACCAGGGCATGCTGGCGCGCTCCGCGGAGTACGGCGAGAGCCGCGTGGTGCTCGGCGTGCACTATCCCCTCGACGTGATCGGCGGCCGCGCGCTGGCGAGCTACGACATCGCCCAGGCGCTCACCAACCCGCTCTACCTCAACAACGCCACGACCACGGGCACGGCGCTCGACATGCCGAGTCTGTTCACCCAGGCCTCGACGCAGATCCAGGGCTATCTCGCGGCGCAGTGCGGCACCACCGTCGCGGCCTGCGCGCAGAGCGCCGCCAACACCGCCGCCAACCCGTACCTGGTCACCGAGGCCAACGCGGCGCTCTATCGCCAGCGCCTGACTTACGGGCTTCCGACCCTGAGCTTCGCCCAAGGGCCGCACGAGGCGGCGCCGGCCGGCGGCCCCGACGCCGCGATCCTGCTCGCGCCGGTCTACGGCGGCAGCAGCACCGCGGCCCAGCGGATCGCCCCGGCGGGCGGGCTCGCGGCGAGCCTGCAGACGGGGACGATCAACCAGATCCTCGTCAACACCCAGACCGAGGCGCTCGCCGCCTTCTACGGCACGCCGCTGAGCTACTGGACCCGCATCGACCTCTACGCGGCCTCCACCTATTTCGGGAACGTCACCGGCACGCTCCAGCTCGATCCGCGCGACCGGGTCGCCACCGACGTCACCGTGGGCAATGCCGGCACGCTCATCGCCGACGGCGCGATCCGCGGCCGCGCCGCGGCGGCCTCGGGCGGCGTGCTCGGCGGTGCCGGCACCGTCGGCGGGCTCCTGGCCCAGAGCGGCGGCACGGTCAGCCCCGGTGGCGGTCAGGGCGGCTCGCTCGGGACGCTGACGGTGGCGGGCGACGCCCGCTTCGCCCCCGGCTCGACGCTTCGGATCGAGACCGCGACCAATGGGACTTCCGATCGCGTCGCGGTGACCGGCCAAGCGGTTCTCGGCGGCACCGTGGCGCTCGCGCCGCTCGCCGGGGTCGTGAACCCGACCGGCCGCTACAGCATCCTCACCGCGAGCGCGGTGAGCGGCCGATTCGACGGCGTGAGCGGACCGGGCTACGCCTTCCTGGCGAGTGGTCTCGACTACACCGGCCGCACCGTCGACCTGACGATCACCCGCAACGGCACGCCGTTCGCGGCGTTCGGCCGGACCCGCAACGAGGCCGCGGCGGCGGCCGGGCTCGATGCCGCGGCCGGTTCGGCCCTGAACGACCGCGTCGTCGGTCTGACCGCCGCGCAGGCACCCGGCGCCTTCGCCGGGCTGACCGGCGACGTCCACGCGAGCACGACGTCGGCCGCTTTCGAAGCCGCCTCTTTCGTGCGCGAGACCCTGCTCGACCGGCTGCGCCGCGGCGGCACGCCCACGATGTCCGGCATCGTGCCGGTGACCTACACCGCCGACTTGCCCGGCCGCTCGGCGCCGATGGCCGTCGCGACCCTCGATCCGCGGGTGTTCGGCCTGTGGGGCCAGGGCTTCGGCAGTTTCGGCGACGCCCGCGGCGACGGAAACGCCGCGGGGCTGACCCGTCAGACCGCCGGCTTCGCGCTCGGCGCCGACCTGCGGCTCGAGAACGGTTTCCGGATCGGCGTCGTCGGCGGCTACAGCCGCACGAACCTCGACACGGACGGGCGCCGGCAGACGGGCGAGATCGAGAGCGCCGTCGGCGGCGTCTACGGCGGCACCGAGTTCGGGCCGGTGGCCCTGCGCCTCGGCGCGGTCTACGCCGACAACAGCCTGCGCACCCGCCGCAGCGTGACGCTGCCCGGCCTCTCCGAAACCGAGACGGCGCGCTACGGCGGCCGGACGATCCAGGGCTTCGGTGAACTCGGCTACCGCTTCGCCCTGTCGGCACCCGGCGCCGTCCTGTCCCCGAACACGCCGGCGCCGCTCTCGTACATCGAACCCTTCATCGGCGGCGCCTACGTCCATATCGGTCAGGATCGCTTCCTCGAGGCCGGCGGGGCGGCGGCCCTGCGCGGGCTCGGTCGCGATAACGACGTCGGCACGGCGACCGCGGGCCTGCGCGCCCAGACCCTGCTCGATCTCGGCTCCGGCGTGCCGGTCGCGGCTCACGGCCTCGTCGGCTACCGCCGCGCCTTCGGCGACGTGATCCCGACCGCGCTGCTCGCCTTCCAGGGCGGCGCGTCCTTCGTGAGCGCCGGACTTCCGATCGATCGCGATGCTCTGGTGGCGAGCGCCGGCCTCGATCTGCGGCTCTCGGCCAGCACCACGCTCGGCTTGGCCTATACCGGTCAGGTCGGCGCCCGCGCCCAGGACCACGCCGTCAAGGGAGGCTTCACCTATCGCTGGTGACGGTTGGGCCCTGCGGCGCCGCAGGGCCGGTCCGCTTCACGAGACGGCGCGGATCGGCCGGATCGGGTCTCAGAGCAGCGGTCTCTGCCGCTCCACGAGCGGCAGATCGATGGCGCAGTGCAGGGTGGTCTCTTCCAGTTCGTAGCGCGTGCGCGCGTCGAGGGTGTAGGGCAGCGCCTTCTCGATCAGCTCCCGTCCGTAGCCGCGCCGGTCCGTTGCCGGCTCTTCGCGCGGACGCTCGATCCCCGTCTCGTTCCAGTGCAGGGCGAGCCGCATCCGGCCGTTCTCGGTATAGGTGCGCCACGTCACGCTCAGCCGCCCCGCGCGTCCGGCGAGCGCCCCGTATTTGCGGGCGTTGGTGGCGAGTTCGTGCAGAGCCAGCGCGAAGGTCTGGACCGTCGCCTTGCGCAGCCGGACGGGCGGGCCGTCGAGTTCGATCCGGTCGGCGGCCTCCCAGGCGCCGAGGGCGTCGAGTTCCGTCGAGATGAGCGTGTGCAGGGTGATCGGCTCGATGCTGGAACGCGAGAGCAGCACCTGCACCCGCGAGAGCACCGCGAGCCGGTCGTAGAAGCGCCTGCGGAACACGTCCATCGAGGCGCTCCGGCTCATGGTCTGCTCGGCCAGCGAGCGCACCACGGTGATGAGGTTGCGGGTGCGGTGCTGCAGCTCGGCCACCATGACGTCCTGCTGTTCCTGCAGGTGCCGCAGGTCGTCGATGTCGGTCGAGGTGCCGAGCCATTCGACGATGCCGCTGCCCTCACGCAGCGGCAGGGCACGTGTCTGAAACCACCGGTAGCGGCCCTCGCAGGCGTGATAGATGCGGTAGTCGATGGTCAGGCGCTCGGCCGTGACAGCGTCGCCCCAGGCGTTCCGGGCCCGCTCGCGATCCTCGGGATAGACCGCCTCGAGCCATCCGAAATCCCGGCTCTCGGCCTCGGTCTGGCCGGTATAGCCGCACCATTGCCGGCTCGCCCAGGTCCACGCGCCGCCCTGTCCCGCCCGCCAGATAAGCTGGGGGATCCCTTCGACCAGAACGCGCTGCCGCGCCTCGCTCGCGCGCAGCTCCGCTTCGGCCTGGGCCCGCTCCGCCGCCTCCCAGGTGCGCGCGGCGACCTGCTCGATCAGCGTCGTCTCCGAACGCGTCCACCTGCGCGGCTGATGGTGGGTGATGTAGAGGACGGTGCGCACCCGGCCGTCGCGGACCAGCGGGACCGCCACGAAGCTGCCGACGCCCCCCTCTCTCCAGACGACGGGGGCGGCGACGCTCGAGGCATCCTCCACGACGACCGTCTCGCCGTTGCGGAACCGGCTGTGGACCGTCTCGCCGAACAACCGGAGCGGCATCGGCCCGAGGCGGGATTCGGCCCCGCCGACATAACCGACCTGCTTCTCGACCCGCTCGCCGTCGGCGGAGATGCGGGCATAGCCGACCCGATCGACCCCGAGATGGCGTCCGAGCGCCTCGACGACGCTGTGGAGAGCCGCCTGCGGATCGGTCAGTCCCTGCAGCCGGTCGGCGAGATCGAGCAGGAAGGCTTGACGTGCCTCTTCCGCCCGCAGGTTCTCGGCGGCGAGATGCTGGTCGTGAATGTCCGTGGCAGCGCCGAACCAGCGCAGGATCCGCCCTTCCGCGTCCCGCGCCGGCGCGTGTCGGATCAGAAACCAGCGATAGGCGCCGTCGCGGCGGCGGAGACGCTGCTGCCGCTCCACAGGCTGGCCGGAGGCGAAAGCCTCGACGGCGATGCGTTCGATCTCCGCCCTCTCGTCGGGCGGGACCGCCGCCAGCCAGCCGCCGTCTTGAACCTCCTGCACGGTCTGGCCGGTATAGTCGCCCCATTGCTGGTTCACGACGACGACCTTGCCCTCGGGATCGCAGTTCCAGAGGAGGCTCGGCACGAGTTCGGCGAGGGTGCGGAAGCGCTCCTCGCTCTGGCGCAGGGTGTCGGCGGTCCGCTTGCTCAGCAGCGCCTGAAGGATCGCCGGAGCAAGCGCCTCCGCGGCGTCCCGATCCTCCGCCCGGTACCCGCCCTCGCGGTTGCCGAGCCCGATCATCCCCACCGTCACTCCGTCGCGCTTCAGCGGCACACCGAGAAAGGCCTTGAGCGGCGGGTGACCGTGCGGCGCACCGATACGATCCGGATGCGAATCCGGGTCGTTGGCGATGAGGCTCTTTCCGTCCTGCAACACGCGGCCGTAGATGCCGTGGATCTTCAGCCCCCTCGGGGGCACCCCCCTCGGGAAGGCGGGGTCGTCCATGGCGAAGTGCTGCCAGCCGCGATCGCTGATGGAAATCTCATCGAATTCGCAGCTCTCGTGATTGACCTCACCCATGAAGCTGAAGGCGCTCTGCGTCACATCCTCGGCGACGGCGAGGCAGACGCGGCCGAGCTCCTCCTCCGTGGGCGCGGTCAGCGCTTCGCGGAAGATGCGGTTGATCCCTTCGAGCACGGCGTTCTTGCGCCGGATGTCCGCCTCCGCCCGGCCGCGCTGCACCGCCGACCAGATCCGCTCGGCGACGTCGCGCAGCAACACGACGTCGGTCTCCGTCCATTCCCGTGGGACCGAGTGCGTGACGCAGAGCGCGCCGACCAGACGCCCGTTCTTGATGAGCGGCGCGCCCAGGCAGGCCGCGATCCGCAGGGCCGCCAGGGCGGGACGGTGCGCCTGCGAGACCTCGGCCGAGGTCTGCGTATCGGACACGACGTGGCACCGGCCGCGGCGGAGGATGTCCGCCGACCATGCGAAGTCCGCGATCCGGTACTCGCCGGCCAGCGAGGGGACGTCGCCGCGAAGGTGGTCCCAGGCAACCCGCGCGAGGCCCGCCGTCTCGTCGATGGCGACGTAGTAGGTGCGGTCGACCTGCAGCCGCTCTCCGAGCAGCCGGCACGCCTGTTCCTGGATCTCCACCGCGTCGGTCAGAGTCCGCACCGCGTCGCTCAGCGCCAGGAGAAAGGCCTGCCGCTTCTCGCGCTCTCGCAGGGCCGTCTCGGCCGCTCTGGACCCGGTGACGTCGTCGTAGACGATCAGCAGTCTGTCCTGCGCCTGCGGATAGGCGGTGACCTCGAACCGACATCCCATCGGCCCGTCCGCAGGGTCCAGCCGTGTTGGCACGCCCGCGGCGGCGACCCGCTCGTAGGTCTGCAGCCACCGGGGATCGAAATCCGGCATCGCCTCGCGCGCCGCCCGTCCGCGCAGCTGCGCCGCCGATAGGCCGGTCATCCGTTCGAAGGCGGGATTGAGCGCGCTATAGCGGAGGTCGACGGCCCGGCCCTGTGCGTCACGGACGAGTTCGAGCTCGCACAAGCCCTGTCCTGCCGCCTGGAACAGGGTATCGTACCTTTCCTCGCTGACCCGGAGCGCCGCCTCGCGCTCGACGCCGCCGGGCAGCGCCCCGCTTCCGGTGACGAGCGCCAGAACCCCCGCCACGGCGCCGTCGGACCCGCACACGGGACTGAGGCAGAGCGTCACTCCGGGAGGGGAGGCCTCCCTTCCCAGGGCGAGGCCGGCGGCGGTGACCGTCTCGCCGGACCAGGCGCGCCGCAGGAGGCGCGTCAGCTCCTCCGCATCAGGTGTGGTCCGCGCGAGGGCGGAGAAGTCGTGCCCTGTGGGAACGGTGCCGAGAAGCGAGGTGAAGGCGTCGTTGCACAGGGCCGTGAGCGCCGGGCCCCAGGCCAGGGCCGCCGGTGCGCGCAGGCTGGTCACGAAGTCGTGGGCGGAGCGCAGCGACGTATCCGAGCAAGTCTCGACCGGGTCGAGCGGCGTCCCGGCCCGATCGTCCTCACGAATCCGCCGATCCGGCGTGCCCGGATACGACGGACGGCCGGACGGATCCGTCTTTGCGCCCATCCCACACCCCGCCGTGGCTCGACGGGCTCAACTAAGAGACAGTCCGATACGCTTGTAAAGCACGCTTCGGTTGGATCGGGCGTGTCCGGCGCTCGAGCCGACCGAACCCCGCCGAGCCCGATTTCGAGCCGGCGGGGCAATCGGATCGACTACGCTCGGATCGACTACGCTCCGCGCAGGGACGAGAGATCGAGCGGCAGCGAGCGCAGGCGCTGACCCGTCGCGGCGAAGACCGCGTTGGCGATGGCCGGCGCCAGCACCGGCACGCCGGGCTCGCCGATGCCGGTGGGAGCGACGTCGGAGGGCACGATGTGAACCTCCACCCGCGGCATCTCGGAGATCCGGGTCGGCTGGTAGCTGTCGAAGTTTCTCTCCTGCACCACGCCGTCCTTGAGGGTGATGCGGTTGCGCAGCACCGCCGAGAGGGCGAAGCCGACCGCACCCTCGACCTGGGCGCGGACGTTGTCCGGGTTCACCGCCACGCCGACATCGACCGCCGCGACGATGCGGTTGACCTTCGCCGTGGAATCGCCGGCCGTGACGTCGGCGACCATCGCCACGTAGGAGCCGAAGGATTCGTGCACGGCGACGCCGAGGCCGCGGCCCTTCTCGGAGGGTTTCTGGCTCCAGCCCGATTTTTCGGCGGCGAGGCGCAGCACGCCGGACAGGCGCGGGGCCCGGGTCAGCAGCGACAGCCGATAGGCGACCGGGTCGGCGCCAGCCGCATGCGCCAGTTCGTCGATGAACACCTCCATGACGTGGGCGGTGTGGGTGTGGCCGACCGAGCGCCACCACAGCACCGGCACGCCCTCGCGGGCATTGTGCACCTCGAACCGGTAGGCCGGGAGCGCGTAGGGCGTGTCGGAGGCGCCCTCGACGGTGGTGGAGTCGATCCCGTTCTTCACGAGCATCGCCTCAAAAGGCGAGCCGATCATGATCGACTTGCCGACCATGGCGTGGCGCCAGCCGGTGATCTGGCCCTTGGCGTCGAGGCCGGCCTTGACCGTGTGATAGACCTGCGGGCGGTAGTAGCCGCCGGCCATGTCGTCCTCGCGGGTCCAGACGAGGTGGACCGGTGCCTTGCCGTCCCAGGCCTTCACGATCGCGGCGGCCTCGGCGAAGTAGTCGGCACCGGGCGTCGCGCGCCGGCCGAACGAGCCGCCGGCCCATTGCGTGTGCAGCCGGACCTTGTCGTTCGTGACGCCCAGCGTCGCGGCGAGCACGGCCTGCTCGACCGTCTGGATCTGGCAGCCGGCATAGACGTCGTAGCTGCCATCCGCCGCCCGCTCGATCGTGGCGTTCAGCGGCTCCATCGCCGCATGAGCGAGGTAGGGGAAGGCGAATTCCGCCTCCAGCACCTTGGCGGCGCCCTTGATGCCGGCATCGGCATCGCCCGCCTGCGAGGCGACGAGGCCGGGGGTCCTGGCAGTCTCGCGGTACTCGGCGAGGATCGCGTCGGAGGAGCGGGTCTCGGCGGCGGCGTCGTCCCAGGTGACCTTGATCGCCTCGCGGGCCTTCATCGCGCTCCAGGTGTCGCGGGCGATCACCGCCACGCCGGTAGGGATCGTCACGATGCCGACGACGCCCGGCATCCCCTGGGCGGCCTCCGCATCGACCGCCTTCACCGTGGCGCCGAAGCGCGGCGGGTGGGCGACCACCGCCGTGACTTGACCGGGGCGGCGGATGTCGAGGGAGTAGATCGCCGTGCCGTCGGTCTTCGCGACCGAATCGATGCGCGGCACGCGCCCGCCGATCAGTGTCCACTCGGCCGGCGTCTTCAGGCGCGGCTCCTGCGGCACCGGCTTGGCGGCGGCGGCTTCCGCGAACGCGCCGAAGCGCGCCTGCTTGCCGGACTTATGGCTGATGACGCCCTTCGCGACGGTGATCTCGCCCGCCGGCACGCCCCATTTCTCGGCCGCCGCGGCGACCAGCATGGCGCGGGCGGCAGCCCCCGCCTTGCGGAGCTGGAACCAGGAATTGGCGATCGCCGTCGAGCCGCCGGTGCCCTGCACGGGACCCATCAGCAGGTTGGCGTAGAGCTTCGCGTCGGCCGGGGCGAAGGCGACGCGCATCTGGCTCCAATCCGCGTCGAGTTCGTCGGCGAGGATGGTGGCGAGGCCGGTCGTGTTGCCCTGGCCCATGTCGAGGTGCTTGATCATCACCGTGACGGTGTCGTCGGCGGCGATCCGCACGAAGGCGTTGGGCTGGGCCGGGGCCTTCGACAGCGCGTCCGAACCTTCCGCGGCGCGGGCGCCCTTCAGGTCAAGGCGGAAGGCGAGCAGCACGGCGCCCGCCGCCGCGCCGGTGAGGAAGGCGCGCCGCGACGGAACGGGCGCATCGATCGTGTCGAGCTTGAGCATGCCGGGCTCCAAATCTTGATAGGCTGCGAGGCGGCTCAGGCGAGCGAGCGGGCGGCTTCGTGGATGGCGGCGCGGATACGCTGATAGGTGCCGCAGCGGCAGACATTGCCGTCCATGGCGCCGTCGATATCCGCGTCGGTCGGCTTCGGGTTGTCGGTGAGCAGGCCGATGGCCGACATGATCTGGCCGGACTGGCAGTAGCCGCACTGGACCACGTCGAGGCCGCGCCACGCCGCCTTCACCGCATCGGCCACCTTGCCCTGGACGCCCTCGATCGTCGTGATCTTGGCCTCGCCCACGTCACCGATGCGGATCTGGCAGGAGCGCACCGGCTGGCCGTCCAGATGCACCGTGCAGGCGCCGCACTGACTGATCCCGCAGCCGTACTTGGTGCCGGTCATGTCGAGCCGGTCGCGGATCACCCAGAGCAGGGGCATGTCGGGGTCGGCATCGACCTCCCGGACCACGCCGTTCAGGTTGAGGGTCAGCATGGGCGCACTCCGCGATCGACGTGCCGCACGAAGCGCCCGGGCCCGTGGCGGCCGATGAAGGCCACCGTGGGAATGCTGCTTCGACGTCACTTGGAATCGTTCCGATTCTGATCCCGGATCGCCATTCCTGATGTGCGGCAGCGCACCTGAATACGAAATGGGGTTTCGCCGACCCGGATCGGCGCAATTCGCCGGAGTGTCGAAGCCGCTTCTTAACGGTTCGCGGGCAGGCTGTGGGCTCTCCACCTCGCCCCGTGCGCCGCAAGTCCACGACCGGCCCCACGTCCCGCTCCCGATTGGCGATCTCGACTGTTATGGCCGACCTCACAGCGGAGATGGTGCAAAGGGGACGCGGACCCTCGTCGCAGGAGGTGGCCAAGCGCCGCGGCATCGCGCGCGACATGCGCTCGGCCCGGGAGCGGCTGACCTCGACGAGCGGCCTGGAGCGGGCCTTCGATTACGAGTTGCTCCGCCTCTACGCCCAGTATCGGGTGGGCGCGGGCATCCCGCTCCTCGTGCTGGCGCTGGTGGTGGCCGGGGCCTCCTCGATCTGGGTGCCGGCCGTGACCGCGGCCGTCTGGGCGACCGGGGCGCTCGCGGCCACTGCGATGATGCTGATCCTCAGCCGCCGCTTCCTGCGGCAGGCGCCGAACAGCCTGCCGCTCAAGCGCTGGGGACGCCTCTTCATCGCCGCCGAGTTCGGCCAGAGCCTCGCCTGGGCGATGCTGCTGCTGGTGGGCGTTCCCGATGCCCGCACCCTCGCGCTATTCGGCCTCGTCATCATCGCGGCGGTGACGACGATGCTCGCCGCGACCGTGCCGGTCGCCGCCCTGTCGGGCCTTCTGCCGCTGATGCTGGCGGCGGTGTCGCTGCTGCTCTTCTCCCGCGACATGGACACGATGCTCCTCGTCGCGATGACGGTGGCGAGCCAGATCTTCTTCGCCGGGCTGGCGCGGCGCCTCTACGCCTCCGCCGTCGGCACGCTGCAATCACGGGCGGAGAAGGACGCGATCTTCGCCGAACTCGAGCAGGCCAAGGCCAATTCCGACGAGGCCCGGCGGCGGGCGGAGGAGGCGAACCTCGCCAAGTCCCGCTTCCTCGCCACCATGAGCCACGAGCTGCGCACGCCCTTGAACGCCATCCTCGGCTTCTCGGAGGTGATGAAGAACGAGGTGTTCGGCGCCCACGCCGCCCCGGCCTACCGGGAATACGCCACCGACATCCACGACAGCGGGATGCACCTGCTCAATCTCATCAACGAGATCCTCGACCTCTCGCGGATCGAGGCCGGCCGCTACGACCTGAGCGAGGAGGCGGTGCAGCTCGCCCATACGGTCGAGGAATGCCGCCACATGATGACCCTGCGCGCCCGCAGCAAGGGCCAGACCTTCGCCAGCCTCATCGACGACTCGCTGCCCCGCCTTTGGGCGGACGAGCGGGCCCTGCGCCAGATCGTGCTCAACCTCCTGTCGAACGCGGTGAAGTTCACGCCGCCGGGCGGCGAGATCACGATCAAGGTCGGCTGGACCTCGTCGGGCGGGCAGTATGTCAGCGTCAAGGATTCCGGGCCCGGCATCCCCGAGGACGAACTCGGCACGGTGATGTCCTCGTTCGGGCGCGGCTCGCTGGCGATCAAGACCGCCGAGCAGGGCTCCGGCCTGGGACTTCCGATCGTGAAGGGGCTGATCGACCTCCACGGCGGCGGCTTCCAGCTCAAGTCGAAGCCGCGCGAGGGCACCGAGGTGATCGTCACCTTCCCCGCGAGCCGCGGCATGGACGCCCTCGCCGCCGTGAACCTCGGCGACGGGACGGCCGCGGCCGAGGCATCCCCGTCCCGCCGGGCGCGGGCGGCCTGAGAAGGCAGATCAGTCCGCGCGTCTCAAGCCAAGCGTCTCACTCCGCGCTCTTGCCCGAAACGCCCGCCTGCTCGAACGTCGCCATGTCGCGGTGGCAGGCGAGCGCGCCCTTCAGGAGGCCCAGCGCCAGGGCCGCGCCCGAGGCTTCGCCCAGCCGCATGTCGAGCGACAGGACGGGCTTGAGGCCGAGCCGCTCCAACACCTCGCCATGCGCGCCTTCCGCCGAGCGGTGGCCGGCGAGGCAATGATCGAGGGCGTTCGGGTCGGCGGCGTGCAGCACCGCCGCCGCGGCCGTCGCGACGTAGCCGTCGAGCACCACCGGCACACGCTGCAGCCGCGCGGCGAGGATGGCCCCGGCCATCGCCGCGATCTCCCGGCCGCCGAGCCGCGCCAGCACCGCCAGCGGGTCGCTCAAGTGATCCTTGTGGGTCTCGATCGCCAACCGCACCGCCTCGGCCTTGCGGGCGAGGCCGGCCGCGTCGAGCCCGGTCCCGCGTCCGACCCAGTGCTCCGCCTCGCCGCCGTAGAGCGCGGCGTAGATCGCCGCCGCGACGGTGGTGTTACCGATCCCCATCTCGCCGACGGCGAGGCAGTCGGTGCCCGCCGCCACCGCCTCCATGCCGAAGGCCATGGTGGCGACGCACCCCTTCTCGTCCAGCGCCGGGCCGGAGCAGATGTCGCCAGTCGGCAGATCGACGGCGAGGTCGAACACCCGGAAGCCGAGGCCGTAGGCGGCGCAGAGCTGATTGATCGCCGCGCCGCCGGCGGCGAAGTTGTCCAGCATCTGCCGGTTGACCGAGGCCGGGAAGGCCGAGACGCCGCGCTCCACCACGCCGTGGCTGCCCGCGAACACGCAGACCATCGGCCGGTCGAGTGTCGGCTTGGCCTTGCCCTGCCACGCGCCGAGCCACTCGACGAAGCCTTCGAGCCGCCCGAGCGCCCCCGGCGGCTTGGTCAATTGCGCGTCCCGCGCCCGAATCGCCGCGACTGCATCCCCGTCGGGGCCGGGCATCTCGGTCAGCAGGCGGCGGATGTCGGCGAAGGGGGAGGCGGCCGGGTCTGAGGTCATCGAAGGGGCTCCGAAGTGTCGCTTGCGCGTCGGGTGCGGGGACACCGCGAAAGGAGGTCGCCCGATCGGCGCGGGAATTGCCACCGGATAGCCGACGGCGCCGCGTAGCAGGCAGGAGGCTCCGGGCGCTATAGAAGCGGACGGGCCTGCGGGTCCAGGCGGCGAGTCAGAGGGGGACGGGATGATCGAGCGCAGCGGCCGCGATCTCGGGCCGCCCTTTCCCGGTGCGGAATGGGTCTACGACCTCGCCGCCTGCCTCCGCTTCTTCACCCGCCTGCCGGTCCCGCCCCTGCCCGACGAGCCGGCGCCCTATGCCGCACCGGATTTCCGCACGGTGCCGCGGATGCTGCCCCTGGCCGGCCTGCTCATCGCGGCGCCGGCCGCCCTGATGCTGGTGATCGCCTGGGAGATCCGCCTCGGGCCGTTCGTCGCCGCCGCGCTCGCCCTTGCCACGCTGGCACTGATCACCGGCGCCATGCACGAGGACGGCCTGGCCGACGTCGCCGACGGGTTCGGCGGCGGGCAGAGCCGCGAGCGCATCCTGGAGATCATGCGCGACAGCCGCATCGGCGCCTATGGCGGCACCGCTCTGTTCCTCGGGCTGGCGCTGCGCGCGGCGATGCTCGCGACCCTGCTCGACCGCTCCGGCTCACTCGCCGCCGTCGCGCTCCTCTTCGCCGCCGCCCTGTCGCGGACGGTGGCGCTGGTTCCGCTCGCGATTCTCGACCCCGCCCGTCCCGGGGGGGCGGGCGCCGCCGTCGGACGGCCGACCCGCGCGACCCTCGCGGTTGCGGGGCTGATCTGCCTGATCCTCGCCGGCATCGCCGCCGCCCTCGGCCTGCCGCCGCTCGGCCTCGGCCTCGCGCTGATCCTGGCGCCGCTCGCGGCTTTCGGCCTGAGCGCCCTCGCCGAGCGGAAGATCGGCGGCCAGACCGGCGACGTCGTCGGCGCCTGTCAGCAGGTCGGTGAGATCGCCGTGCTGCTGGCCCTGGTGGCGGCGACGGCATAGGCGAGGACCGGCCCGATGCTGAAGATCTTCCGCCGGCTCTTTGCCGGCCAACGGCGGGGGCTGCAGAGCCGGGGAGCGTCCGACATGCCTGCGGAAAAGATCGATCGCGCCGACACCGCCGAGCGGATCGAGATCCTGGCCCGCGGCGGCTTCGAGACCAGGGCCTCGACGCTCGAGACGATCCTGGACGAGTACCTCGACCCCGACACGGTCGATCCGGAGGACCGCCGCTGGGTCGAGGCGGAGGTGGCCCGCGCCTTCGCGGCGAAGCGGGCCGACGAGGCGACGTGGCCGCTGGAGACGGATTTCGACCGGCTCGCCGTCGCCTTCGACGCGCTCGACGCCCGCGGGATCATCGCGCTGCATTGCGCCGGCTACACCCGCTCCGACGGGATCTCGGACGCGGCCGAGGTGTACCACCAGCGCAGGGAGCGCGGGCGCGCCTCGCGCGGGTTCGTGTTCTACCACGGGCAGGATGTCGAGGCGGTCCTCGTCGACCGGGGCCTCTATCTCGCCTTCGGCGCGTTCGACGAGCGCGACGAGACCATGGCCGCCATCGCCGCCGAGATCGTGGCCGCCGTGGAGGCGCAGGGCCTGCGGACGGAGTGGGACGGCGACGTCGGCAGGCGCATCCTCGTTCACCCGATCCGCTGGTTGAAGCGCAGCCCGTCCGACGACCCGCGGGAGGGATAAGGTTTCCGGTCAGACCTTGATTCACGGCCCCGCTCCGTCCCATCTGCACGGGCGATGCTGGCGACTCCTGCGAAAAAACCCTCCTCACCCTGCACCAAGGTCTGCGTGCTCGATGCCGTGACGGGCCTGTGCGAGGGCTGCGGGCGCACGCGCGACGAGATCGGGCTGTGGGGCTCGCTCTCCGAACCGCAGCGTCTGGCGGTCATGGCGGCGCTGCCCGAGCGGCTGCGCCGGGCCTACCCCGAGCGGGAGCCGCGCCCGTCATGATGTGGGTTGGGCTCGCCATCCTCGGGATCGGCCTCGTCGTCCTGATCGCCAACCACGACGGCGGCCCGGTGATGGGGCTCGATCCGGATCAGCTCGCCGGCCTCGTCTCGATGACGGCGCTGCTGCTCCTCCTCACCGCGGGGCGCTGGCGGCAGGCGCTCGCCATGCCGGGCCGGACCCTCACCTCGATCCTGATCTGGCTCGCCATCGGCGCGGTGATCGTCGTCGGCTACACCTACCGCGACGACGCGCAGCGGGTCGGCGCCAACGTCGTCGGGGCGCTGCGCCCCGGGACCGCCGTAGTCGGCCCCGGCGGCGAGGTGACGATCACCCGCCGCTCCGACGGCGATTTCTCGGTACTGGCGGAGGTGAATGGCGGCTCCGAGGAACGCTTCGTCTTCGACACCGGGGCGAGCAGCGTCGTGCTCACCGCCACGACCGCCGAGCGGCTCGGCATCCGCCCGCCGGAGAGCGCCTTCACCCAGCGGGTCTCCACCGCCAACGGCACCGCGCTCACAGCGCCGATCCGGCTCGACTCGATCACGGTCGGGCCGATCACCGAGCGCAACGTCAACGCGATGGTGAGTCGGCCGGGCGTGCTGACCACCAACCTGCTCGGCCAGAGCTTCCTCGACCGGCTGCCCTCCTACGAGGTGCGCGGCGACCGGCTGATCCTGCGCAGCCGCTGACGGCGGTTTCCGCCGGCATCAACGGTCCCTTTTACGTTTTGAGACGTCCGCGGACCGACGCGCGCCCATCGGCACCGCGCCGGCCCGGCACCACCTCGCGGTGGGGCTCCGTCGGCAGGCTGCCTCGGCTGTCGGTCCGCTCCTTGCCGGGCAGGGCGGCGGCCAAAGGCGGGGCGGGTGCTCACGTCGCAAGGCCGACCACCGCGCGGCGGCCGGGCGATCTCGCCTGTTGCGCGGGAAGCGCGCCGCCTTGAGCGTTCGCTTGTTCCGCCCGTCGGCGCCTCACATCACGCGGCTCGGCTGCGCCGCCGGGGCAGGCCTATTGAACGTGTCACGGGTCGTCATTCGGTACAGGCCGAGCAGCTCTCCGATGATCGCGCCGAGCAAGTGGCAGAAGCAATCGTCAGTGAGGCAGACGTCCCTGCCTATTCCCGCATCGATCGGTCAGAAGCCGACTTCGGTGTCGTGCACGGCGACTTGAAGCTTAGGTTCTGAAACCAAGGTCCTGGCTTGTTTCTTGCGTGAAGGAGTGAACCGCAGCCGCGGGAAATCGTTTGAACGGCTCAGCCTTCCCGGAGCGTGTCGTGGACCCGCTCGGCGGAAGGTTGTGAGGGGAGCGTTTCGAACGGAGACTCTGAACGTGGCCACTCCTGCCTATCCCGCCACCCGGCGCCTTACCCTGGTCGCCGGATTTGCGGCTGTCCTGCTCGGCCTCGCGCCGCCGGCGGCTCTCGCTCAATCCGTCACCGCACCGGTCGTCGAGGCCCCCGCCATCGAGGCGCCGACCGCGCCCAATTCCGGCAACGGGCTGCCTCAGGGCGCGCTGGTCTTCCACGGCAATTATTGCGGCCCGGGCAGCCGCGGCGCCGGCCTTCCTCCGGTCGACGCCCTCGACCGGGCCTGCATGCACCACGATGCCTGCTCGCCGCCCGTGGGCGAGGGGCTACCCACCTGCTCCTGCAACGACCGGCTGGCGCGCGAGGCCGCCGTGGTCGCCCGCACGCCGCGGATCGACGACGAATTGCGCACGGCAGCGGAGTTCGTCGCACTCGGCGCCAAGGCACTCGCCTGCGAACCCTGATCGTTTCGCCCCAATTGTAGATCGGCGCGGAACCCCAGTTCCGCGCCGGGACCGCCTTACGGCGCCTCGGGCGTCTCCATCGGAATGCCCAGCGCGTCGAGGCCTTCTTCGAGCAGCGAGGCCGCGTCCGGAGTGCCGAGCAATTCGCGCATCACCGTGTCGCCGGCGGCCTCGCGCTCCTTGGCGAAGCCGACCGCCGTCTTCCACTCCGCCGCCTCGTAATCGCCGCGGCCGATGTAGAGGAGCGCTCCGAGATCGGCGCGCTCGTCCTCGTTGAGGCCGGCGATCATGCTGCGGATCTCCTGCTCGGTGGCGTCGTCGGTGCCGCTGGTCAGGATGTCGATCGAGCCGTCGTCGGTCGGGTTGGAACCCGAATCCGGATCGGTCACGCCTTCCTTCACCTCGACGGCGCGCAGCCGAAGGATGATCTCGGTGACCTTGTCGAGGGCGATGTCCATACGTCACTCCAGCTTCGACGGGCCCCGCCCAAGACGGAGGCGCGTCGGGTTCGAACGGACCGCGCGGGATCCGTCGCGGTCGTCCGGACCAGCCGGTGACATCGGGCCGCAACGGGGGCGCAGAGCCTCGACAACCCGTGGCGTGGCCATTGGTTCGGTGCGGCTGGAGCGCCTTGCCGGGCGGGATGGCGCGGGGGTGACGGATACGGCCACCCCGTGCGGGCTGAAATGCGCGTCAGGCGCGGGGCGGATACCCGCCCGTCTCGGCGGGCACGGTCCGCGCCGGACGCTCTTCCTCCCGCCGGTGCCACATCAGGAGCAGGGCGGAAACCACGAGCCAGGGACCGGCGATCCCGATGAAGAACGACATGGGCGCATCTCCCGCGCGGCGGCCTCCGTCGATGCGAGAGAATCCGTTCCGCGCCGAAGGATGATAGGCGCTGCCGCCGAGCCCGCAAGCCGGCCGTCAGACGAAGAGTTCGGGACGGCGCAGGCGCAGGGCGAGCAGGAGCACCAGCGTCTTCATGTCGGTGATCTCGCCGGCCTCGCTCATCGCCGCGAGGGCGGCGAGCGGCATCTCGACCACGGTGATGGCCTCGTGCTCCTCGGCCAAGCCGCCGCCCGGTCCTTCCCGGTCGCTTTCCGCGTAGGGAGCGAGGAACAGGTGCATCCGCTCGGTGGAGATTCCCGGAAGGCTCCACACCGTGGAGACCGGCTCGAGACGCGACAGCCGCAGCCCGGTCTCCTCGAAGGCCTCGCGGCGCACGCCCTCCGCCGGATCGGCCTCATCGAGCAGGCCCGCGGGCACTTCGAGCAGATCGGCCACGCCCGCGGTGAAGAAGGGCGGCGCGCGGAACTGGCGGATCAGCAGGGCGACCCGACGCTCCGGGTCGTAGGGCAGCACGCACACGGCCTCCCCGTGATCCTCGATCTCGCGGGTCACCTCGGCGCCCTCGGGCGTCGTCACATCGGCGACGACGAAGCTGGCCCAGCCGTCGTGAACGGTGCGGGTGCCGCGGATCTCGGGGGGCATGGCGTCTCCAGAAGGACTTGCAGGAGGGCTCGAAGGCGGGCGTGTCCGGGTTCAGGTCGACTCCGCCGCCCGGTCGGCGCCGCGGCGAATCAGGAAGCGCGAGGCCGGACCCTGCCGTTCCTGCGCCTCCAGAGCGGCCCCTTCCTCGCGGACGACGTTGGGGATGTCGATCCCCGCCAGCGGATCGGTGGCGGTCACGGCAAGTCGCGCTCCGGGCGCGAGCGCCCGTAGGGCTTTGCGCGTGCGCAGCGCCGGAAGGGGGCATTTGAGGCCGCTGAGGTCGATTTCGACCGCGTCATCGTTCGAAATCGCGGCCTGCAGAGTGTCGGACATGGCCGCGGCGTAGCACGAAAAACCCCGTCGGCTGGAGTGAGCCGGCGGGGCGATGTGTTTCACGGATCGCAGGCGTGGCTACCAGCCGTAGGGGCCGTAGCCGTAATAGCCGCCATAGGCCGGGTAGGCGTAGCCATAACCGCCATAGTAGCCGACGGGGCGGCCATAGCCGTAATACCCGCCATAGGCCGGGTAGTCGTAGTAGCGCGGGGCCGCGCTGGCGGCGATCGCACCGCCGATCAGGCCGAGTGCCGCGCCGGCCGCCAGGGCACCGCCGACGTTGCGGCGATAACCGTAGCCGTAGCCGTAACGGGGACCGTAATAGCCGCCGTAGTAACCGCGGCGCCAGCCGACGGTGTCGACGGTGGTGTTGCCGCCGCCGACCTGGGCAGCATTCATTGCGGGTAGAGGCGCGGCCTGTGCGGGCGGAACGGCCGTCACGGTCAGGCTCGCCGCCGTGAGGCCGGCCAGCGTCAGGGTCGTGATGCGGGACATGGATGCGGACTCCTTAGCTATAAGGAACACGCACAGGAACAACGAACCGCCGAACGCGTTCCAACGGCAAAGCTTGCCCGCGACGAAAATTCCTAAGGCTGGGCTGGTCGATGTCTCCCGCCGAGGCAGGGGCCGATTGGCCGGCCGCCTCTTCGTCGGTCGTACCGGCCGCCAGATCCGACCATGACGCATCTGGCATGGTCCCGATCCCGTCTCGATTCCGACCTCCGATCGACCTTCACCGCGTCCACGCCGACGGGCGCCAACCGCGCTGCGCGACCGGCGATCGCGGCGCTGCAAGCGAAATGGTCGAGATCCGCCGCCGACCTCAGAACGTGCAGGCGGTGAAGGCCGGCTCCACCGACTTCTCCCAGGCGGTCTCGTAATCGGCGAGTCGGTCCTCCGCATGGCTGCGGCCGGCGGCGATGATCGCCTCCAGCGGCTGGAGGTAGACCGCCTCGTCGCGCCCGTTTCCGTCGCGGCGCGCCCGCGCCTGCAGCCCGGTGCGGGCGATGGCGAGCGCCTCGGCGGCCACCGCGCCGAGGCAGCGCCCGCCGATGCTGGCATGGAGCCCGAGCCGCGGCACGGCGGCGCGGATCGATTCGCGCTCGTTGGCGGACCAGCCGCGCACCAGATCCCAGGCGGCGGAGAGCGCCGTCTCGTCGTAGAGGAGGCCGACCCAGAAGGCCGATTGCGCCGCGATCATCGCCGGGCCGCCGACATCGGCGCCGCGCATCTCGAGGAAGCGCTTGAGCCGCACTTCCGGGAAGACGGTGGAGGCGTGGTTGGCCCAGTCCGACACCGTCGCCCGCTCGCCCGGCAACTGCGCGAGGCGCCCCTCCATCAGGTCGCGGAACGAGGCGCCGGCCACGTCGTGGTAGGTCTCGCCGCGCTTGACGAAGTACATCGGCACGTCGAGCAGCCAGTCGACATAGGCCTCGTAGCCGAAGCCCTCGTCGAAGGCGAAGGGGAGCATGCCGGTGCGGTCGGCGTCGGTGTCGCGCCAGATCTCGGAGCGGCGCGACAGGAAGCCGTTGGGCCGCCCGTCGGTGAAGGGGGAATTGGCGAAAAGCGCCGTGGCGATGGGCTGGAGCGCGAGGCTGACGCGCATCTTGCGCACCATGTCGGCCTCGGAGGCGAAATCGACATTCACCTGCACGGTCGCGGTGCGCAGCATCATGTCGAGGCCGAGCTTGCCCACCTTCGGCATGTAGTTGCGCATGATGCGGTAGCGGCTCTTCGGCATCTGCGGCGTCGCCTCGCGGGTCCATTTCGGACTCATGCCGAGGTCGAGGAAGCCGATGCCGAGCGGTTCGGCCGCGCGCCTCGCCGCCGCGAGGTGCTCGTCAAGTTCGGTGACCGTCGCGTGGATGTCGGGCAGCGGGGCGCCGGAGAGTTCGAACTGCCCGCCGGGCTCGATCGAGATCGCGCCCCCGCCCTCGTTGTTGGCCAGCCCGATGATGTTGCCGGCATCAAGAATCGGTTCCCACCCGGTCTCGCGGCCGAGGTTCTCCAGAAGCGCGCGGATGCCGCGCTCGCCCTCGTACGGCACCGGGGCGTGGTCGGCCGTGTAGAAGGGAATCTTTTCGTGCTCGGTGCCGATGGCGAAGCGCTCGCGCGGCTTCTCGCCCGCGGAGAACCACGCGATCAGTTCGTCCCGCGTCGTCAGCGGGGTTGTGTCGGACGTGTCGCGCGCCATGCGCTGCCTCGAAGGTAACGTCGGTCGAAGGGGGTCAGCGGCGCGCCGAAGGTCCGCCACCGGACGGGGCCGGCAGCGGCCTCACCGGATGTCGTGTCCTTAGAGGACGCCGCAAGACTGAACAACGCGCCCGCCGACCGCATGGCAGACATGCCTCAAGCTTCTGTTTACCGCCTCGAACCGGGCGATCACGGATTCGCGAAATACCGGGCGTAGGCCGTCCGCTCGATGCCCGCCCGAAGGAGGATCTGGAGCAGCAGCCGCGCCTTCAGACCCGACAGATGACCGGCCGAAAGCGCACCGCGCGCCAGCAGATCGATCTCGCCGCCGGGATATCCGTATGTGCGCGAGAACACAGGGCCCGCCTGCGTCCGCGAGGCGAGGACGACCGGCATCCGCTGCACAAGGGCGGAGACGATCTCGGCGAGGGCCTCCGGCACGTGGCCCGCACCCATCCCCTCGATCACGGCTCCGCGGAACCCGAGGTCCGGCAGGGCAGCGAGCAGCTGCCCGTCGTCGCCGATGCCCACCTTCAGCAGCGCCACCGGGGCCGCTTCCTCCGCCAGGGGCGCCGTGAGGACGGGACCACGGCGGGATCGCAACCAGATTTGGACCTCGCCCTCGACGACGAGGCCGACCGGGCCGGCGAGCGGCGAGCGGAAGGCGGAGGGGAGGGCGGTGTGAGCCTTCTGCACCAGGCGCGCGGCGTGGATCTCGTCATTGAGGACGGCGACCACACCGAGGCCCCGCGCCGCCGGGCTGCCCGCGACGATCGCGGCGGCCAGCAGGTTGCCGGGCCCGTCGGCCCCGGCGCTCTCCGGCCCGCGCATCGCTCCGGTGACGACGACGGTCTTGTCGCCGTCGACCAGAGTGTCGAGGACGAAGGCCGTCTCCTCGATCGTGTCGGTGCCCTGGATCACCACCGCGCCGTCGAGATCACCGGCGAGGCGCTCCCTCAGCGTGCGCGCCACCCCGATCAGGTCGTCGAGGGTCAGCCCGGCGCTCGGCCGGCGCAGGGGCGAGAGCGTCTCGATGGAAGCCACCGCCGCGAGCCCCGGCACCGAGGCCGCGAGGTCGGCCGCGGTCAGCGTCGGCACGATCCCGCCCTCGGTGGAGCGGGTCATGGTGATCGTCCCGCCGAGGGACAGGAGGAGGATGCGGGGCTTCGTCATTTTTCAAGACATCCTCGTGGCAGCCTCGAATCGGGGCGGCTCACCGCGCGTCGCCGAGCACCGCCTGCACCAGTGCCAACACCGCCACCGCCGCCGTGTCCGCCCGCAGAATGCGGGGACCGAGCGACAGCGCGACCGTGTTGGGGCGGGCGGCGATGAGCGCGCGCTCCTCCGCGTGGAACCCGCCCTCGGGGCCGACCAGCACCGCGAGCGGCGGGGGCGCCGCCGGATCGGCGGCGCCGCGAAGGGCCGCCACCGGATCGTGCACGGGCGCGTCCTCGTCGCAGAACACGAGCAGGCGCTCCGCTTCCAGCGCGTCGAGGCAGGCGGGCAGGCGGGCCGGCTCGCCGATCTCGGGCACGGAAAGGATGCCGCACTGCTCGGCCGCCTCGATCGTGTTGGCCTGAAGGCGGTCGAGCTTGAGCCGCTCGCCCTGGGTGAAGCGGGTGAAGACCGGCTGCAACCGCCCGGCGCCCATCTCCACCGCCTTCTGCGCCATGTAGTCGAGCCGTCCCGTCTTCAGGGGGGCGAACAGGTAGTGCAGGTCGGCCGGCGCCGGCTGCGACCGGGTCTGCGCCACCACGCGCAGATCCGCGCTCTTGCGGCCCTGCGGCACGATCTCGGCGCGCCACTCGCCGTCGCGGCCGTTGAACAGCAGGACGGGCTCGCCCTCGGCCCGGCGCAGGACGGTCAGCAGGTAGTTGGCCTGCGCCCGCTCCAGCGGGAGGACGCGGCCTTCCGCCAGATCCGCTTCGACGAAGAGGCGAGGGGCGGTGAAATCGTAGGCGGCCATGGTCTCTCGCAGGCAGGCCGGTCTCGTCGCGTGGCGGCCCTCGCCTGTCAATCGGCTCCCGGCGGGTGGCTGATGCGAAAATGTCACGACTCGCCGGTTTCGAAGCGTTTCCCACGCCCGCGGCCCCGGGGCGGCAGAACGCACCATTGGCGCCACAATCCCGTGCGCAGAAGAGTGCCGCATCGAAACACGTTCAAGCCTCTCAGCCGGACCCGCCGCGCCAGCGCCGTGGTCGTTGCGCCGGGCGGGCGCTGCGGGATCGGGGGCACACCCGTCGCGGCATGCGGGGAAAAGGACCGGGCCGAATGTCTGCCAGGATGACTGCATCGACGAAGACCGCCGCCGCTCTGCTCGGCCTTGTCCTGCTGGCCGGGCCGGCTGCGGCCCAGGGCATGGGCGGCATGGGCGGGATGCCGCTGCCGTCGATGGACACGCCGGCCGAGCCGGCGCCCTCGGCGGCAGCGCCGATGAGCATCCCCGCGCCCATGGCACCGGCCGCTCCGGCCCAGTCCGTGCCGCAGCAGGCGGGCACCGATTGCGGCGCGATCCAGAAGACGCTGATCGAGCGCAAGAACCTCGTGGCCAAGGCCAATGCCGCGTCGAACTCCAAGAAGAAGATGACGCCGCAGGAGGCCTGCTCGCTGTTCGGCCAGCTCCAGGCCAACGGCACCACCGGCATCAAGTGGATCACCGCCAACAAGGAATGGTGCTCGATCCCCGATTCGTTCTCGGAAGGCTTCAAGGCCGACCACAACAAGGTCGCGGCGATCCGCACCAAGGTCTGCGGCATCGCCGCCCAGGCCTCGAAGATGGAAGCCCAGGCCAAGGCCCAGGCGCAGAACGGCGGCGGCGGCGGCCTGCTCGGTGGTCCCGGCTTGTCCGGCGCCTTCCGCATGCCGCAGGGCGCGCTCTAAGCGGCGCGCTCCGACCCGCCAGCGCCTCCTCACCGTTGCCCCCTTCGTCTGAGCCCGGCTCCGGCCGCGTCGCCGACGCGGTGGCCGGCCACTGGGCCGACCGGCTCGCGCCGGCCGCGGCGCGGCCCTATCTGCGGCTCGCCCGGATCGAGCGGCCGGTCGGCTGGTGGCTGCTGCTGCTGCCGTGCTGGTGGTCGGCGGCGCTCGCCGCCATCGCCGCCGGGAATCCCGGCCCCCATCCCGGCCTCCTCGTGCTGTTCCTGATCGGCGCGGTGGCGATGCGCGGGGCCGGCTCGACCTACAACGACATCGCCGACCGTCGCCTTGATGCGCAGGTGGAGCGTACCCGCTCGCGCCCTCTGCCCTCCGGACAGGTGACGACGCGGGCCGCCGCCGCCTTCCTCGTGGCGCAAGCGCTGGTCGGCCTCGCGGTGCTGCTGCAGTTCAACGCGACCGCGATCCTCGTCGGCCTGCTCTCGCTGGCGCCGGTGGCGATCTACCCGTTCATGAAGCGGGTGATGCCGATGCCGCAGGCGGTGCTCGGCCTCGCCTTCGGCTGGGGGGCGCTGATGGGCTGGGTCGCCGTGTTCGGCCGCCTCGATGCGCCGGCCCTGTGGCTCTACGCGGGCACGATCCTCTGGATCGTCGGCTACGACACGATCTACGCCGTGCAGGACATCGAGGACGACGAGATCGTCGGCATCCACTCCTCGGCCCGGCTGTTCGGAGCGCGGCTGCGCCCGGCGGTGGGTCTCTGCTACGCCGGCACAGTCGCCCTGTTCGTGCCGGCGCTGGCCGGTGCCGGGGCGGGAACCTTGGGCTGGCTCGGGCTCGCGCTGTTCGCCGCCCATCTCGCCGGCCAGGTGATACGGCTGTCGGAGCGGGACGGCGCGCGGGCTCTGGCGCTGTTCCGCTCGAACCGCGATGCCGGCCTCATCCTGTTCGCCGGGCTCGCCGCCGACGCTCTGTGGCAGGGCTGGCGCTGATTCGGCCGTGGCGGGGGCCGGTCCCGGCGCCATATCCGGTCGCATGAGTGAGAAAGATCCGCACCGGCCGCCCGACGATGCCATCGCCGAGGGAGCTCGCGCCAGGGCCCAGGGGCGTCCGCGCGACGCCTGCCCCTACCCGTTGAACTCGCCCGAACGCACCGAATGGCTCGAGGGCTACGACGGCACTCCGGCCGACCGCGCCCCGGACGGCCCGCTCGACAAGGGTTGAGGCGAGGTCTCGCCTCAGCTCCGCGAGATGATCTCGCTCTCGCCCCGGTGGATGCAGGGCCGGGCCGGGAGCCGGGCGGTCTTGCGCCGCACGAGGAAGCGCGGGCGACGCCCGCTGAGCGCGGCGTGGCGGCGGCGCTGGCGGCCTTTGCCAAGCACGACCGGGCCGAGCTGCTGCGAGACCGGGACGATGTCGCCGTGCTCGCGCAGCAGCATCCGGGCCAGCCCTCCCTTGGACGAAACGTCGCGCCACACGGCGACGACGTCCTCTTCGGGAAACGGGCCGAGCCGCATCGTCACCTCGCTGTCGCCGTCGACGAGCAGCAGGGCGAAGCGGTCCTCGCCGCAGGCATCGGCCGCCTCGTCGGCGAAGGCGAGGGCCACGCCGACCGGCTTCACACCGCCATGGGCCGCACCGAGAACCGGCAGCGGCATCACCGGCGCCACGGTGCAGTGCGCGCTCGCCTCGTCATCGCAGCCGGGCCGACAGTTCAGATTCGCGATCTCGAAAGTCATCATCGGTTCGACGCCTTATCCCGTGTCGCGGTCTCTGTCGGACGCGCTGATCTGACAAGCACAGTGCCGGTCGTCTCCCCCAAGGCGCCTTAAGAGTGAGCGTTAAGCGTTCGTGGATCGAGCCGAACTCTGCCGAATGCTCAACGGACCCTTGCCGGGATTGGTGCAAATGTCGGTAACCCTCGCAAAGGACAGGGCCGGGGCCGGGTGTTGAGGCAGAAGCCGCGGCGGTGCCGCGTCGGATCGTCCCAAAGGCGCCGCAGCCGGCTTTGCATCGCTGCATTTCCGAAAACCGGTGACCACTTTTCCGATCGATGCCCTAGAACGAAGGGGCGTCGGCGCCGTTCAAACGGCATGAGGCCGGCCTCGCACGAACGGCTCCGACCGGATCCATGACTCAGACGACATCCTCTTTCGCGGCGCTGCGGCCCGTGCTGCACGACGCGATGCGGGAGGCCGCCGCGCTCGCGCTGCCCTCCTTCCGGACGGGCGCTCACACGACCGCGCGGGTCTGGTCGAAGGCCGGCGGCTCGCCGGTCACCGAGGCGGACGTCGCCGTGGACGCCTTTCTCAAGGTCCGCCTGTCGCAGATCGAGCCGCGGGCGGCCTGGCTCTCGGAGGAGACCAGCGACGACCCGGTGCGGCTCGGGCACGACCTCGTCTGGATCGTCGATCCGATCGACGGCACCCGCGCCTTCCTCTCCGGACATCCGGACTGGTCGATCGCGGTGGCCCTGCTGTCCCACGGGGAGCCCGTGATCGGCGGCGTCTTCGCGCCGGCGACGGACCACTTCTACGAGGCGGTGGCGGGCGAGGGGGCGACCCTCAACGGAGCGCCGATCCGCGTCGCGCCGCAGGAGACGCTGGAGGGCGCGCGCGTCACCGGGCCGAAGCCGTTCCAGGATCGTCTGCTCGACGGCGCGGCACGGCTCGGACCCCGGCCCACGGTCACGGTGATCGAGCGCGTGCCGTCGCTGGCGCTCAGGCTCGCGCGGGTGGCCGAGGGCCGGATCGACCTCGGCCTCGTGTCTCGGGATGCGCGGGACTGGGATCTCGCCGGCGCCGACCTCATCGTGCGCGAGGCGGGCGGGGTGGTCTGCGACCTGCAGGGCCGACCGGCGGTCTACAACCGTCCGGAGCCGCGCCACGGCGAGTTGATCGTCGTACCGCTCTCCCTGCGCGATCCGACGCTGGCCGCCCTGGACGCTTGATCGTGGGCCGGCCACGGCCGGTCATCGCGTTCGGGTCGATCGCCGCGGAGTCCGCCCCGCGCCGGCATCGCTTCGGCCTCACCTCGCGATCATGGTGGTGGTGGCTGGACCGGACCAATCGTCTGGAAGGCCGCTCGCTCTACCGGCCGGAATTCACCCAGCGCACGAGATCGCCGAGGACTTGGCTCAGAGCCGCATCGAGGCCGGCGGCGGCGTTCTGGGGATCGACCTTCGCCACCGGCACGCGGGCGGTGAAGACGCGGGCGTTCACGACCCGGCCGCTGCCCTCGGCGATCAGCTTGGCCGAGAGGTCGACCACGGCCTCGCCGGTTCCGGAATTGATGTCGAACTCGCGGATCTCGCTGACGAGTTGATAGTCGGACGGCACCTTGTCGCCGGGCCGCGAGACAGAGCGCAGGCGACCGGTATTCTCCAGGCTCTGGATCACCCGCGTCTGGATCAGGCGGGGCAGGCGGTCGGCCCACTGGCCGCCGCCGAGGAAGGAGAGGGAGCCGCCGGGCTCGCGCACGATGATGCGGTCGGCCTCCATCGGCTGCAGGCCGACGGGCTCGGACACGACGATGGAGCGTGCCGTGCCGCCGGCCCGCGCCTGTCCCGGCAGGGCCGCGAGATCGAAGGTGAGCGGCGTGGCGCCGCCGCCGCAGCCGCCGAGGAGCGCGAGCGGCGCGAGAAGGGCACCCGTCCGCAGGAGGCGACCGGACAGGAGACGGCCGGGCGAGCGACGGAGAGGGGCAGGCGAGTGGGATAGACGCGTCATACGCTCGGGCACCGTCCGTTCGCTGTCGGGGACACTGACTTCCCCTCTAGCACGCGAGAGCATACGCCAACGCTCAAGCTGCGCCGTGCGTGCCGACACATCGGCCGGAAACGGGGTCGCTCAGCGGCCACCGTTGTATTCTGGCAACGACGGCTTGCCGCCGAAGATCACCTGTGACGGGTCGCGCTCCAGGCTGCGGGCGGCGCGGCTGAGGGTGTTGAGCGTGCGCTGGCCGTCGGTCGAGAGGGCCTCAACCTCGCGGCGACTCGTGCCCGACAGCCGGTTGAAGCTCGTCGAGATGTTGGCGGTGCGCTTGTCGAGGTTCTCCGAGAGCGTGCGGAACGCCCTGCCGGCCTCGCGCACGGAGATCGCCGCCTCGCGGATCTCGGCGAAGGTGCCCGATCCCTGTTGACCCGAGGCCGAACCGAGGAAGCCCTCGGCCCCCTTCAGCACGCCGTCGATCCGGTCGGCGGAGGCGCTGAGCTTGGCCGCCAGCGCCCGGGCGTCGTGGAGCCCGGCCTCGATATCGGGGCTGGCATTGGCGAGCGCGGTCGAGAAGGTATCGGCGTTCTCGATCACCCGGTTCAGGCGCTGGCCGTCCACCGCCTTGACGAGCCCGGCGATCGAGGGGCCGGCCTCGGCCAGCGTCTTCGAGAACGACTCGACGTTGGCCAGCGTCCGGTTGATCGCGCCCTCGTTGCCGGCCACCACCTTGTCGAGGCGCTGGAGCACGTCGTCGGCCCGCTGCGCGATCTGCTTGGCGGCAGCCATCATGTCCTGGATGTCGCTCGAATCGGCGAAGATCGTCGGCATCTTGTCGCCCGAGCCCGGCGTGAGGGCCGGCGCGTCGGCGCTGCCGCCCGAGAGCGCGATCTGCGAGACGCCGGTCAGCATCGCCGAGTCGAGCCGAGCACGGGTATCGGCGCGCAGGGGCGTCGAGGGATCGACCTGCACCACGGCGACGACGCGGCGCGGATCCTGCGGCAGCAGGCGCACGTCGAGTGCCTCGCCGACCTTGATGCCGTTGAACGACACGGTCGAGCCCTTGGCGAGCCCGCCGACCGAACCGGAGAAGACGATGCGGAGCGCCTGGGTCGCCTGTCCCCGCGATCCGCCCTGGAGCCAGAACACGAAGCCGAAGGCGGCCAGCACGACGCCGATGGTGAAGGCGCCGATCAGCACGTAGTTTGCGCGAGTCTCCATCGGCTCAGCTCTAATCCCGGTCCGTGGGGCTGGAGCGGTGCGCAACCGCACCGGGGGCGATCATCCCGCGCTCAAGCATGGGCATAATCCGGCGGCACGGCCCGAGCCGGCGTGGCGATGGCGCGGGCGCGCTTGCCGTGGAAGTAGGAGCGCAGCCACGGGTGGTCGCTCGCCAGCATCTCGTCGATGGTGCCCTGCGCGATGATCCGGCCGTCGCCGAGCGCGGCGATGCGGTCGCAGGCGGTGTAGAGGCTGTCGAGATCGTGCGTCACCATGAAGACGGTGAGGCCCAGCGTCCGCTTCAGGGTCGAGACGAGATCGTCGAACTCGCCCGCACCGATCGGGTCGAGGCCCGAGGTCGGCTCGTCGAGGAACAGGATCTCCGGGTCCAGCGCCAGCGAGCGGGCGAGCGCCGCGCGCTTGATCATGCCGCCCGAGAGTTCCGAGGGGTACTTGTCGGCGGCGTCCGGCCTGAGGCCGACCATCTCGATCTTGAGCCGGGCGAATTCGTCGAGCAGCCGCTCGGAGAGCTTCAGATGCTCGCGCATCGGCATCTGAATGTTCTGCTTGACGGTGAGACCCGAGAACAGGGCGCCTTGCTGGAACAGCACACCCCAGCGCTGTTCGAGCTGGCGGCGCCGGGCGACGGTGAGGCCGTCCACGTTCTCGCCGAAGATCTCGATCGTGCCGGAGCGCTTCGGCACCAGCCCGAGGATGGTCCGCGTCAGCACCGACTTGCCCTGCCCGGAGGGGCCGACGAAACCCAGGATCTCGCCGCGGCGGATGTCGAGATCGAGCCCCTTCATCACCGTGCGGTGGCCGAAGCCGACGACGAGATCGCGCACGCGAATAATCGCGTCGCTCTGGCCGGAATCCGGTGTCGCCGAGGAAAGCTGAGGGGTGGTCAAGGGATCGGTCCGGATCTCGTCTGCCCGCATGATGCTAGAAATCGATCGCTGCGAAGAAGACTGCGAACAGCCCATCCAGCACGATCACCATGAAGATTGACTTGACGACTGAGGCGGTGACGTGGCGCCCGAGCGACTCCGCCGAGCCCTCGACCGCGAACCCCTCGATCGTCGCGATGATCCCGATGGTCAGCGCCATGAAGGGCGCCTTGATCAGCCCGACCGCGAAATGGTGGAGCGACACCGCCGCCTGGAGCCGGGCCAGGAAGGCGTCGACGGTCATGCCGCCGTAGAGCGCGGCGGTGAGGCCGCCGCCGGCCAGCGCCGCGAGCGAGCCGAGAAAGGCGAGGATCGGCAGGCCGATCACCAGGGCCAGGATGCGCGGCAGGATCAGGATCTCGATCGGGTCGAGGCCCATGACGCGCAGGGCATCGACCTCCTCGCGCATCCGCATCGAGCCGATCTCGGCGGTGAACGCCGAGCCCGAGCGGCCCGCCACCATGATCGAGGTGAGCAGCACCCCGAGTTCGCGCAGGATCAGCAGGCCGATCAGGTTCACGACGAAGCTCTGCGCGCCGAAGCGCTGAAGCTGGAAGATGCCCTGCTGCGCGACGATCCCGCCGACGAGGAAGGAGATCAGCACGATGATCGGCACGCCGCGAAGCGCCACCTGTTCGAGCTGGTTGACGAGGGCCGCCATGCGGAAGGTCTGCGGCCGGCGCGCGACCCGGCCGCCGGCGGCGACCACCTCGCCGAGGAAGGCGATGCCGGACAGGATCTCGTTGCCGCCTCGCGCGACGCGCCGGCCGGTGCCGTCGAGGAGGCGCACCAGCGGGTTGCGGGTGTCGCGCGGAGCCGGCTCCGGCTCGCGCAGGCCCATCTCGCCGAGCAGGATGCGGTGCTCGGGCCGGGCGCCGGCATAGGCCAGCCGCCCGCCCGCCGCCTCGATCTCGGCGCGGGTGCGTTCCAGCACCCAGGCGCCGAGCGTGTCGAGACGCGCCAGCCCGCTCAGATCCACCAGCACCGGTTGGGATCGTCCCTGCGCCGCGATCTCAGCCGATGCGCGCTCCACCGCCGGACCCTGGTCCGCGGTCCAGCGGCCGTGCAGGATCACGCGGCCGCCGCCCGCATCGAGGTCGGCGCCCGCGGTCTCCAAGGTGCCTGAGCCGTCTGCGATCCGCACGCGCCGCTCCCGCTTCCGCTCCGAAAATCCTGAAACGAAATCCTTACCAAGATGCGTCGAATCCGAGCCTTCGGGCTCGACGTCGCGGCCGACCGAGGTCGCTGCTCGGGGCGCCGCCCCGATCCCCGCCGAAGAGGGATGCCCTCGGAGTCCCGGTTTCGGGATCGTGTCGGAAGCGCTGCCTATACCTTACGGGTAGAGCCGCCGCCAAATCGGCGGGGATCATGGCGGCGTTGCGCCAGCGCGACGAGTGCGAGTCCGGCGAGCGCCAGCGGCGCCATCATCAGGAAGGTCGCGGAGCCTCCGAACGAGCCGTAGACCGCGCCGCAGGCCAGCGTCGCCAGCGCCGAGACCAGGGCGGTCGAGGCGCCGACCGTGCCCTGCGCCCGGCCGCGGGCCCCTTCCGGCGCGAAGCCGGAGACCGCCGCCATGACGCCGAGATGGGTCGCGCCGAAGGTGAGGCCGTGCAGCATCTGGAGCGGCAGGAGCAGGGCGATCTCCCCGTCCGCGAGGCTGAGGCCGAGGGCCCGCAGTAGGGCGGCGCCCGCGCCGAGGCCGAGCAGGCGGAACGGGCTGCGCCAGCGCGCCGGCCAGCGACCGACGAAGGCGAACAGGGCGATCTCCGCCGCGACGCCGATCGCCCAGAGCGCGCCGATCCAGGGCGCTGAGACCCCGTGGCGGGCCCAATCGAGGCTGCCGAAGGCGTAGATCGCCGCGTGGCTCGCCTGGATCAGCGCCGCCGCGGCGATGGACAGCCACAGCACCCGCGGCAGGGGCGGGGAGCCTCCCCTCTGGATAAGAGGCTCGACGGCGGGGGCGGCCTCCCGGCCGGTGGCCGCGACCGTGGTCGCGACCAGGGCGAGCCCGGTGAGCAGCAGCGGCACCGCCACCCGGTCGCCGAGCACGCCGAGAAGCGCGCCGCCCGCGAGGTTCGCGGCGAGGAAGGCGACCGAGCCGCACAGGCGGATGCGGGCATAGTCGATCCGTTTCGAGCCGCGCGCGGCGGCGAGGGTCAGATAATCGATGCTCGGCACCAGCGGGGCCTGCGCCACCGCGTTCACGACGATTAGGGCGCCGAGCAGCGCCGCCGCGAGCGCGGCGGCCGCCGGCATCAGGGCATAGCTCAGCGCCAGTGTGAGGCTGCCGGCGACAAGCAGCGTGCGCGGGCGCACACCGCGGTCGATCAGGCCCATCAGAGGGCGCGTCGCCATGACCTTCGTCGCGATCGGCAGAGCAAGCAACAGGCCGATCAGCCCGGCATCGAGCCCGAGCGCGCCGAACCAGACAGGCATGAACGGCATGGCGATGCCGATCTCCACGAAGACCACGGCGTAGAGGAGGCCGAGCCGGACGGGATCGGGCTCACCGGTCGGGGCTGTGCGTGTCACGGGATCGCGGCGAAGCGGGCCGCCCCTCTCGATCGGCAGAAAACGTCGCGCGGCGGGGCGAAGCGGGGAAAAGCGTAAGCCGCCGTTAAAGCGCTCCTGTCAATCTCGCCCCGACCGTCAATCGTCGCGGCATGCCTCGCGGGGGTGCCGAGTCCGTGCGGGGTGTGATGTCGAGTTCCCGTTCCCTGACGCCGCTGGACGCGTCGCAATACGATGCCATCGAGGACGCCGTCCGGGAAACCGAGCGGGGCCGGTGGTTCCTCACCGAATACGCGCGCCGCAACCGCAACGCCGACACCGAGGTGCTGCTGGACGCGATCCGGCGCATCGAGAACGTCGTCACCACGGACCGGCCGGACGACGTCGGCCGCTTCCGCGGCGACCTGATGGAGATGGCCGATGCCATCGCCCGCACCCGCGCCGAGGTGGCCGCCCTCTCCGCGCCGGAGCAGGGCGAGAGCCGCCTCACCGTCGCCTCGGAGGCCCTGGACGCGATCGTGCGCGCCACCGAGCGGGCGACTTCCGACATCCTCAGCGCCGCCGAGGAGGTGCAGGAAGCCGCCTGGACGCTGCGCGAGACCGGTGCCGATCCCGAGCTGTGCGGCGCCCTCGATCGGCACGCCACGCAGATCTACACCGCCTGCTCGTTCCAGGATCTCACGGCACAGCGGACGAGCCGCGTGGTCCATACTCTGCGCTACCTCGAGAACCGCATCGCCTCGATGATCGGGATCTGGGGCAATCCCGACGAGTTGGTGCCCTCTCTCGACCCGCAGACCCATGCCGAGGCGGTCGCCGCCCTCGATCAGAGCGACGTCGACCGCTTCCTCGACATGGAGGGGGCGGTGCCTGCCCGGGCCAGGGCGACCCTGCCGCCGTTGCCGGCCGTGGCCCTCGACGACGATCTCGCCTTCCTGCCGGAGAGCCGCGAGACGGAGCCTGCCTTCGACGAGGCGCCGATCACCGCCGAGGCGCTGGCGCCCGCCATGCTCCTCGCCGAGGAGGGGGCCGCCGAACCCACATCCCCCGAAATGCTGATTGTGGAGGCGGTCGAAGCGGAAGCCGCGGCCGAACCGGCTCCGGACGCCGTCTCCGAGCTTCCGGATCCGGCGCCCGTCGAGGCTGCGCCGGATCCGGAGGATCACGGGATCCTCTCCGACATCGACGCGGAGAACGTGGAAGCCGACGGGATTGAGGAGGCCGATCCGATCGCCGACCTCGTCGTCCCGAGTGAGCCCGAAGCGGCCATGCCGGCGGCCCAGCCGCTGGTCGTCGCCGTTGCCGAGATGGACGCCGAGGACGATCTCGCCCTGGCCTTTCCCGATCTCGATACGCTGAGCATCGAGGAGAAGATCGCGCTGTTCGCGTGAGGGCGTGACGGACCGACCCGTGCGGTGCTTCATGCCGCATCGATCCGTCGGAAAACCGGCGGCCCTTTTCGAGCCGATGGCGTATAGGGGCCCGCGTCATGGCCCTGCATCTCCTGAAGCTGTGCGTCGGTCCCGCCTCCATCGAGGAGCTGGAGGCGCGGATTGCCCATAACCGGGCGGAGGCCGTGCGCCTCGGCCAGGAGCCGGTGACGGCGCACGTCACGCGCATGTTCCCCAAGCGGGCGCAGGCCATCGCCGAGGGCGGATCGATCTACTGGGTGATGAAGGGGACGCTGACCTGTCGCCAGTCGATCCGTACCATCGAGCCGGTCACGGGAAGCGACGGGATCGATCGATGCCGGCTCGTGCTCGATCCGGCGGTGACGCCGGTCTCGCCGCGCCCCTGCCGCCCGTTCCAGGGCTGGCGCTACCTCGAGGCCCGCGATGCGCCGGCCGACCTCGACCGGGCCAGTGCCGGTGAAGTCGCCGAGATGCCCGAGAGCCTGCGGCGCGAACTGGTCGCTCTGGGATTGATCTGACCGGAGGTTTGACCGGGCGCCCGCGCCTCGCGGCGTAGTCGCCGGGATGGCCCCGCGCCGGAGGGTGCGAGGCCGGGGTCGATCAGGCCGCTTCCTTCAGTCGCACGGCGCCCGGTGTGATCCCGAGGCGGTCGGCGAGATGCCAGCGCAGTTCGCGCGGCGAGTGATACTCGTAGGAAGGGTCGATGAGGTGGCTGAGGTCGGCCTGCGCGTTGCGCGCCTGCGTGTCGACCACGCTGTCCACCCGGAAGGTCGCCGCGTTGGTCACCGGCGAGATGGCGCCCTCATGGCGCCGGAACTCGAATGTCATTGTCTTTTCTTCTTTCTCGCCGGATCCCGCGCCACCTTCTGGCGTGGCCGGCGTCGTTTCTGGTTGTTTTGTGTCGTCTTGAATCGGCGGCGCCCGCCGTGAGGCACCCCTGGAAACGCGTTTCCGGGGTCCTGCTAGCCGGTGGGTGCCGCTTCGTTGGTCATCAGATGGCGCGGTCGGGCCGGCTCTGCACCGGCCCTGAGGCGGATCAGACCGCCTGAAGGTTGCCGGCCGCGTCCTTGCCGCTGCGCTTATCGGTCAGAACCTCGTAGGAAACCTTCTGGCCCTCGACGAGGTTGCGCAGGCCGGCCCGCTCGACGGCGGAGATGTGGACGAACACGTCCTTGCCACCGTTATCCGGCTGGATGAAGCCGTAGCCCTTGGTCTCGTTGAACCACTTAACAGTCCCAGTATCCACGAATAGTTCCTTCGTTCTTCACACGCCGCGCGCAAGCATCTGCTCGAAGCGAGCACGTGGTAGCGTCCGCCGATTTTGCGGGATGACGGGCGATGTGCGGATCAATCGAAGCCTTTCGCCTCGCCGCGCCCGTCAGAACTGTATGTAGGCCGCCGTTGCGGCCTTAACAAGGCAGAATGCGATTCGACCGGCGCGGAGCCTCGTGCGAAGCCCTGGACCCGATCGCGGAGTACCGCTCCCGCCACCCTGTGACAAAGCCCGGGGCCGGTGCATATATGAACGTCAATCCAGGCGGTTACGGGACCGCCCTCAAGGCAGTTCGGTCAGGCGGTTCATGGCGGGTATCTCGGTTTCCCTCGAAGGCGCGAACATCCAGCTTTCGTTCCAGAAGGACGACCAATCGACGGCGGTGGTCATGGACGCTCGCGCCGCCCGCGCCCTCGTGCGCGCCGTCGGCCAGCTCCTCACGGCCATCGACGATGACGGCGAGGTCGACCTGGCCGATGAGAACGGCGACGAGGAGGTCGCCATGCTCGACGTGACCTCCTCGGCCATCGAGGTCGGCACCGATGAGCAGGGTCAGGCCGTGGTGGCCCTTCAGGCCGGCGCGCTGCCGCCGTTCCAGCTTCGCCTAACCGACGAAGAGGCCCGTCACGTGGCCTCCAGCCTCAGCGAGATCCTGGCCGCGCCTCGCGACGTGAGGACCTCGCACGGCGGTCATTGAGGGCCGTCATCGAGATCCGGCCGGAACCGATCTCACAAACGCTTGTCCGCCGCGTGTCCGCTCGGCGGGGTGATCGCTCTCGTGTCTGTCAGATCGCGGCCTTTCGATCCTGTCGAAGCCGGCGGTGCCCTTCGGCCTAGCGGAGGCAGCCCTGCGGCTCGCTGCCAGCGGCGGCCTGTGCGCTCGGCACGCGGCAGCTCATCCGGCACCAGGGGGACGGCGATGGGGTTGGCGTGTGATCCATGGCCGCACCTGTCTAGGCATCTACCCCCGTCCCGATGATTGGTCCGCCAGGACGATGCCGGCGGCGCCGGTGCCGACCACCCTCATGCGTACCGGGACGGTCTGCGGCTGAAATTCCGGCTTCGTGAACGTGGTCTCGAACGTCTTCGGGCGCGGCCCATCGAGCGAGCGGGGGGCGCCGGGCCGATCTGGTTCCTCGTGGTGGCGATGGTGGCCCCGGGCCGATCGGAAGTGAACGCGATCGGCAAGCTCATGCCGCTTTCGCACGTAGCTGGGCTTGATCCGACGAGCGCGGCGGCCAATCCATGCCTGAACATCCCAATCAGCCCCCGCCTCTGCATGCAGGAGAATGAGCGCTGAGGCAGGTGAGTCTCACCACCGGCGGGCAGAGAGCTGGATGATGTGAAAGTTCGGCGTCGTCAGAGGGCTGGGCTGCAATCGTGCCATGAGACGACCCATGAGACGACCGCGCCCCGATCTCGCAACCGGGGCGCGGCGTCCGTTGGATCAGAGCCGGATGCCGGGATCGGTCGGGCCGCCGGGCAGGTAGTCCGGCTCTGAGCCGGGACCGCGCGGCTCGTCGATGTTGGGATCATCGACCGGGTAGGGCGTGCGCGGACCGGTCGGGCCGATATCCGGCTGGTCGTCGGGCTGCGGGGGCGGCGGAAGATCGCCGGGGATCTGTCCGCCGGGAGTGGGCTCGGGGGTCGGGATGCCGGGATTGGCCATGGACCGCCTCCTTCGTTCGTTTCGGGGGATGGCGGTCCAACACCTGCCTCCTGGTCCGGTTCCGTTCTTCCTTCGTCGCCTCGCCCGCCCCCCTGCGGCGCTCACACCGCAGGCGGGACACCGCTCGGAACCTCGCCCCGGGCGATCGGTTGGCCCGGCAATTCCCGATACAGACGGAGCCAACGCCATGCCCGATATCCGCGAGGCCAAGATCCTCATCGTCGCCACCGACGGCTTCGAGGAGAGCGAGTTGACGGTCCCGCAGGCCAAGCTGAAGGAGGCGGGTGCCAAGGTCACCGTGGCAAGCCCGCAATCCCGCCAGTCGAAGGATGCGATCCGCGGCTGGGACAAGACCGACTGGGGCAAGAACGTGCCGGTCGATCTCGACATCGAGAGCGTGAACCCCGCCGATTACGACGCCCTCGTTCTCCCGGGCGGGCAGATCAACCCGGACAAGCTGCGCCTCGAGCCGAAGGCGCTGGAGGTGGTGCGCGCCTTCCTCACCTCCGGCAAGGTGGTGGCCGCGATCTGCCACGGCCCCTGGCTGCTGATCGAGGCCGGAGCGGTCAGGGGGCGCAGCCTGACGTCGTTCGCCTCGATCAAGACCGACGTGATCAACGCGGGCGGAAACTGGCAGGACGAGGAGGTCGTGACCGATAGCGGCATCATCACCAGCCGCAATCCCGGCGACCTCGATGCCTTCTGCGCCAAGATCATTGAGGAGGTGAAGGAAGGCCGTCACGAGCCGCGCCAGCTCGCCGCCTGATCCCGCTCCCTCGAACGACAAGGCCGCCAGCCTTCGGGCCGGCGGCTTTCTCATGCCCGATCCGAGCCGATGCTCGGTCCCGTGCGTCAGCGTTTGGCGACGGCCTTCTGCAGCTTGGGCCGCTCCGAGGCTGCGCCGGCCATCAGCTTGGCGAGGTGGTCCTGGTCGAGTCCGCCGAGGCTCGCCGGCACGACCGCCGCCTCCGCGCGCTCGGCCTTGCGCGAGGCGATGGAGCCGGTGGTGACCGGATCGGCGAGCGCAGCCACCGGCAGGGCCGGCGTGGCGGGCTCGCGCTGGACGCGCATCGCCCAGTGGGCGGCGGTGGAGAGGACGGCGATGGCCAGGATCGCCTTAATGCCGCCGGTCAGGAAACGCCGCATGGTCGGGCCCGAAAACGCAGGGAACGCGGCCGGTTCCCCGGCCCTTCGCCATCATCGCGCAGGATCGTGAACGAACCGTCCAGGATCGTGCCGACGAGGCGTGCCGGATCGGGAAGGCCCGCTCGCGCGGGCCTTCGCTGCCTCACGTTCTGTGCGCGATCTCCGCCGGAGTCTTCTGGTTCTCCGGCTCCGTCGCCCTGCGGGTGCGCCACAGGCTGTAGACGACGCCGAGGGTGAGCAGGACCAGGGTGACGACGAGCGAGACCCACGGCGGCAGGTGAACGAGTTCGAGGGTGTCGGCCACCACGATCTTGGCGCCGATGAAGAGCAGGATGAGGGCGAGCGCCGTCTTCAGATAGGCGAAGCGGTCCACCATCGCCGCGAGCGCGAAGTAGAGCGCGCGCAGGCCGAGAATGGCGAAGATGTTCGAGGTGTAGACGATGAACGGGTCGGTCGTGATCGCGAAGATCGCCGGCACGCTGTCGACGGCGAAGATCACGTCCGCGATATTGACGAGCACCAGCGCCACGGCGAGCGGCGTGAGCCAGCGAACGGTCTTACCCGTCTTCGGGTCCGGCTTGCGGACGATGAAGTGTTGGCCCTCCGGCTTCTCGGTGATGCGCACCCACTTCTTGAGAAAGCGCATCGAGGCGCTGTTCTTGACGTCCTGCTCGTCCTCTTCCTTCGAGACCAGCATCTTGATGCCGACATAGATCAGGAAGGCGGCGAAGACCGAGAGCACCCAGTGCGCCTGCTGGACCAGGGCCGAGCCCAGTCCGATCATCAGGCCGCGCAGCAGCACTGCGGCGAGGATGCCCCAGACCAGGACCCGGTGCTGCGCTGCCCGCGGCACGCCGAGGGAGGTGAGGATCACGGCGATCACGAAGACGTTGTCCATCGACAACGACTTCTCGATCACGAGGCCGGTCACGTATTCCTGGGCCGGATCGAAACCGAGCATCCACCAGATCCAGCCGCCGAAGGCGAGGCCGAGGGTGAAGTAGAAGGCGGTGAGGAGCAGGCTCTCCTTCACGCCGATCTCGTGGTTCTTGTCGCGGTGGAGCAGGCCGAGATCGAAGGCGAGCAGGCCGGCCACCAGGGCGTGGAAGCCGAGCCACATCCAGACGGGCTTGCCGAGCCACTCGTGGGTGAGAAATTCCATCATCATCGTGCGGGACCGGATGCTTCGCTTTCGGGAGAGCATCGGCTCCGACATCGCGGAGGCGTCTGCCGCATCCCTCCCGAACGGGCCGCCGAACCGGCGGACGAAGGGCCTCACCGGAGTCCGGGGGCGTCGCGAGGGGCACGGTGCGCGTTCCGCCAGAGGGGCCCGCAGCCGATGTCGGGCAGTTAGAGGGGAGATCGCGTCGAATCAAGGGCAGCGCGATTTTCCGCGTTCCGCGTCACTCAGACAGCGAATGGTGGCTTTTCGAGCCTGCGCCGCTTGACAGCGCCGGCCGCACGGGGCCCTGCCGCGGATCATGGATGCGGATCGAGAGAACGAAATCGCCGTCGTCGGCGGCGGGCCGGCCGGCCTCGCGGCGGCGGAGCGGCTCGCCGAGGCGGGCCGGTCCGTCACGGTCTACGAGCGCATGCCGTCGGTCGGCCGCAAGCTGCTCATCGCCGGGCGCGGCGGGCTCAACCTCACTCATTCCGAGCCGCTGGCGGACTTCCTGGCGCGCTATGCCCCGGTCGATCCGCGGCTGCCGGCCGCCGTCGCGGATTATCCGCCGGACGCGCTGCGGGCGTGGTGCGAGGGGTTGGGCGAGACCACCTTCGTCGGGTCGAGCGGCCGGGTCTTCCCGCAAAGCTTCAAGGCCTCGCCGCTGCTGCGCGCCTGGCTCGCCCGCCTCGATGCTCTCGGCGTCGCGATCCGCACCCGGCACCGGCTGGTGGGACTGGAGGACGGCACGCTGAGCTTCGAGACACCGGACGGGCCGCAGGTCGTCCGGCCGCGGTCGACCTTGCTCGCACTCGGCGGCGCGAGCTGGCCGCGGCTCGGGTCGGACGGGGCCTGGGTTCCGCTGCTGGAGCGGAACGGCGTGACCGTCGCGCCGCTCAAACCCGCCAATGTCGGCTTTCGTGTCGCGTGGTCGGCGCATTTCGCGCAGCGCTTCGCGGGCGAGCCGCTCAAGCGCCTCGCCGCGCATATCGGCGGGGCAAGCGCCCGCGGCGAGGCCGTCGCCACGGCGGACGGCATCGAGGGCGGCGTGATCTACGCGCTGTCGCGGCCGATCCGCGAGGCGGTGGAGCGCGACGGCACCGCCGAACTCAGCCTCGACCTCCGTCCCGATCTCGGCGCCGGGGCGCTGGCGGCGCGCCTTGCCCGAAGCCGCCCTGGTGAGAGTCTCTCCACCCGCCTGCGCAAGGCGGCCTCGCTGAGCCCGGCCGCCATCGGCCTGCTGCGCGAGGCGCACGCCAACGCCCTGCCGCCGCAGGCGGACGCCCTGGCGGCGGCGATCAAGGCGGCGCCCCTGCGGCTCGTCGCGCCGGCTCCGATCGCGCGGGCGATCTCGACCGCCGGTGGCGTCACCTTCGCCGAGCTCGACGCGCGCTTCATGCTTCGGGCGCGGCCCGGCCTCTTCCTGGCCGGCGAGATGCTCGACTGGGAGGCGCCGACGGGCGGCTACCTGCTGCAGGCTGCCTTCGCCAGCGGGCGTGCGGCGGCGAAGGGGATGCTCTCTTGGCTGGACGGCCGGAGCTGAGCCCGGCTCAGGGCCGGGCGCAGATCCCGACCATGCCGCCGCTGCCGGCCGGACACGACGCTTTGGTGTCCCCCTCGAGGGCCGCCGCGCCGCCGGCCTGACAGGTGGCGGAGGCCAGGACCTCGCCCGCGTCGCAGGTGAGCGTGCAGCCCGCATCGGTGCAGGCACGCGCCCGCACGACGCGGAACGGGGCCGCCACCGTCGCGGCGGACTCGGCTTTCGGACCCGCCTCACCCTTGGGGCCGCGCTCGCCCGCCGGACCCTGCGCGCCCTTGGAACCCTGTTCCCCCTTGGGGCCCTGGTCTCCCTTGGGGCCCGGTGCACCCGCAGGCCCGGCCGGTCCCGCTTCGCCCTTCGGTCCGGCCTCACCCTTGGGTCCAGCCTCACCCTTGGGCCCCGCCTCGCCCTTCGGGCCTGTGGCGCCCGCGGGACCGGGCGGTCCCTGGAGCCCGGCACTGCCCTGCGGTCCGGCCGGACCCGGCTCGCCCGGCTTACCGGCCGGCCCCTCCGGCGCGCAGTTGGCGACCACCGCCTCGCGCTCGTCCTCGCCGGCCTTGATCACCGCGACGCAGGTCGCGGGCCGGTAGGGCAACCGGAATTCGAAGCGTCCGCGCCGATCGGAGAGGACGGAGATGTCGTCGTCGAGGATCACGGTCACGCCGCTCCGGCGCACGCTGCCGGTGACCTGCAGGTTGCCGCCCTCGATGCGCGCGTCCCAGATCTGGATCGGCTGAACCGGCTGGCTCGGCGCCTTCGCGCGGGTGCGGGCCGGTCGCGATTGCGCTGCGGGCTGGTCCTGGGAAGGGGCCTGCGCCTGTGCCGCCGGCCCGGCGAGGGCGAGGCCCAGCGCGATCAGGATCGGCGCGCGCATCGGGCTCCGTCGTCCCAGGCTCCGCGTCTTCGGCATCCTCGCTCCTCCGCTCCTGTCCCGCGCGTCTTCCGGCGTGGCGGGGGCAGGTTTCGGTTGCGGGTCGCTCAGGGTCAAGCCCGGCCGTCCCTCCACAACCGTCCACAGCGCCGGTCAACAGGACAAGCCGTTGCGTGATCTCGCTCTTCCCGGTTTCGTCCACAGACGGATGCGCCGAGCGGCCGGGACGGCGCGGCCGCCCATGCGCGACCGGAGAAAAGCGCGAGCCATCGCAGAGCCGATATCCTAAGAAGGCCGGCAAGGACCCGGTCCGCCGACGACCCGCGGGATGCGACGGGGATGCGACGGGCCGGGCCTTGCGACCTCGAGACCGAACCGCCGCCATGCTTCGCCCGCTTCTCGCCACCCTGCTTCTTCTCTCTCCCGTCGTGCCGGTCGCCGCGCAGGCCGACGCGTGCGACGCCCTCGCCGCCCGCATCGCCCAGGCGACCGGGGCGAGGAAGGCCGGCCGTCGGGTCGGGCCGAGCATCGACGTGAGGGCGGCGAGCGGGGTCCGGCTCGATCTCACCTGCCGCGCGCAGCCCATCGTGCAGGCCTCCTCGGGCGATCCATCGCCCTCCGCCGAGTATTTCCGCGAGCTGACGATCGCCGCCGAGCTCGTCGTCGGCGAACCGGCCGCGACCGTGCAGCCGATCCTGGCGCGGGCCTACCAGACCGCCCTGCGCGAGGGCCGCAAATCCTTCATCCAGCAGAACGGCTGGTCGGCGAGCTGCTACACCGACAGCGCCGGCGCGCTTCGCACGCTCTGCTCCGTCGGACGCATCCCGACGGAGTGAGACGCTATCCGCTCGAGCGGACAGCGTTTCGGCGGGCCTGTGCGACGCTCGGCCGGCTCGGGTCAGGGGCTGACAGTGCGGGTGGCCTGAGACCGGCCGCCGCTCTTTCCCGATCGTTCCCGCTTGAACGAAAGGCACGCCCGCGCCAATGCGGAGGGCAAGAACTCCATCGCACGGATCGGGCGCAGGGATCGAGCGCAAGGCTCAGGCGCAAGGATCGGGCGAAAGACATTTGGTGAGGAAACCCGCGATGGCCGTCCCGACCGTCAACCACCTGTTCGGCCTCGTGCGCACCCATTGCCCGGCCGAGCCGGGCGCCAAGGTCTTCATCGAGACGCCGGACGGCGCGCGCTACACCTACGCCGACCTGATCGCCCGCTCGGGCGCCTACGCGAACGCCCTTCAGGCCCTCGGCGTGAGGCCCGGCGACCGGGTCGCGGTGCAGGTCGAGAAGAGCGCCGAGGTGATCTTCCTCTATCTCGGCGCGGTGCGGGCGGGCGCGATCTTCCTGCCGCTCAACACCGCCTATACCGGACCCGAGATCGCCTACTTCCTCGGTGACGCGGAACCGGCGCTGTTCGTGTGCGACCCGGCCCGCGAGGGCGACCTGTCGGCGGTGGCCGCGCAGGCCGGCGTGCCGCAACTGCGCACCCTCGACGCCGCCGGGCACGGCAGCATGGCCGAGGCCGCCGACGCGGCGAGCCCCGATTTCGCCGACGTGCCGCGCGGACCCGACGATCTCGCCGCGATCCTCTACACTTCGGGAACGACCGGGCGTTCCAAGGGCGCGATGCTGAGCCACGACAACCTGGCATCGAACGCCCTCACCTTGGCGCAGTACTGGCACTTCACCGACCGGGACGTGCTGATCCACGCCCTGCCGGTGTTCCATACCCACGGGTTGTTCGTGGCCACCAACATCGTGCTCGCCACCGGCGGCACGATGCTGTTCCTGCCCCGGCTCGACGCGAAGAAGATCCTGGAATTGATGCCGCGGGCCACCGCGATGATGGGGGTGCCGACCTTCTACACCCGCCTCCTGAAGGAACCCGGTCTCACCCGCGAGGTGGCGGCCCATATGCGCCTGTTCGTGTCGGGCTCCGCGCCGCTCCTGGCCGAGACGCACCGGGAATGGGAGCATCGCACCGGCCACGCCATCCTCGAGCGCTACGGCATGACCGAGACCAACATGAACACCTCGAATCCCTACGAGGGGCCACGGCGCGCCGGCACGGTCGGTTTCCCGCTGCCCGGGGTGACGCTTCGCGTGGTCGAGCCCGAGACCGGCGCGCCGCTCGGCCCCGAGGAGGTCGGGATGATCGAGGTCAAGGGCCCGAACGTGTTCCAGGGCTACTGGCGCATGCCGGAGAAGACCGCCGCCGAGCTGAAGGTGGACGGGTTCTTCATCACGGGCGATCTCGGCAAGATCGACCGCGACGGCTACGTTCACATCGTCGGCCGCGGCAAGGACCTCATCATCACCGGCGGCTACAACGTCTATCCCAAGGAGATCGAGACCGAGATCGACGCGCTTCCGGGCGTCGTCGAATCCGCGGTGATCGGTCTCGCCCATCCCGATTTCGGCGAAGGGGTGACGGCGGTGGTGGTGCCGGGCGAGGGCGCACCCGACGAGGCGTCGGTTCTCGCGGCCCTGGAGGGCCGTCTGGCCAAGTACAAGTGCCCCAAGCGCGTGCTGTTCGCAGCCGAATTGCCCCGCAACGCCATGGGCAAGGTGCAGAAAAATCTTTTGCGCGAGGCCCACGCCGACCTCTATCGCGGCTGAGGGCTGGTCTCCCGACCGCGATCGCTCCGAAGGCGGATCGACCGCCGCCGGGTTCGTCCGAGCCGGGACGCACCGTACATGCGCAGCGCTGGCGCTCTCAAGCCTGTGATGCGATGCTTCGCGGTGCAGGTGGTAAGAGCGGGCGATATGGTTCCGGGGGTGAGCCGTCCCGGCGGCACGCCTGCCGCTGCGAGCCCGCGGTGTGTGTCTTGTCCGAACCGCGGAGTTTTCTTCGAACGTGACCAGCAGTACCGAGCAGGACCGGATCGATGCCGAGCTGGTCCGCGTCTCCGACAGCTCCGATCCGTTCGCCGCCGCCGTCAAGGCGACGCGGATGCCGATGCTCGTCACCGACCCGCATCAGCCCGACAACCCGATCATCTTCGTCAATCAGGCCTTCATCAAGCTGACCGGCTACGCCCGCGACGAGATTCTCGGGCGCAACTGCCGCTTCCTGCAGGGGACGGAGACGGATCCGCGCGATGTGGCGCGCATCCGCGATGCGATCGAGCGGCGGGTGCCGATCGAGCTCGAGCTGCTGAACCACAAGAAGAGCGGCGAGGTGTTCTGGAACCGCCTCCTGATCTCGCCGGTCTTCGACGACGAGGGGCAGCTCACCTACTTCTTCGCCTCGCAGTTCGACGTCACCCTGGAGCGCGACCGCATGGTGCGTCTCCAGCGCGACCGCGACGCGCTGGAACAGGAGGTCGAGCGCCGCAACGACGCCCTCACCCGCAGCGAGCATCGCCTCGAATTCATGCTGGCGGCCGGCCGGCTCGGCGCCTGGAGCCTCGACCTCGCCGAGCGCCGGCTCGTCGCCTCGGACCTGTGCAAGCAGAATTTCGGTCGTCCGAAGGGCGAGCCCTTCACCTACGACGATCTCGTCGAGGCCGTGGTGCCGGAGGATCGCGAGCGGATGCAGGCGGCGATGAAGGCCGCCATCGACCGCCGGTCCGATTACGACGTCGAGCACCGCGTCTCGGCGCCCTGCGGCGAGGTGCGCTGGGTGCAGCTGCGCGGCCGGGCCTATTACCGGGCGGATGGGGCGCCGCTCTCCATGGCCGGTATCTCGCTCGACGTAACCGAGCGCAAGCGGGCCGACGAGCAGCGCGCGCTGCTCGCCGCCGAGATGAAGCACCGGGTGAAGAACTCCATCGCCACGGTCCAGTCGATCGCCCACCAGACCCTGCGCAACGCCGCCTCCCTGGACGACGCCCGCCGCACCCTCGACGCGCGCCTCAACTCGCTCGCCAACGCCCACGACATCCTGACGTCGGAGGCGACCGCCGGCGTGACCCTGGCCGAAGCGGTGGAGAGCGCCCTGCAGCCGTTCCGGGTCAGCCCGCGCAATCGCATCCGGGTCGGCGGGCCGGAGGTGCGCCTCACCTCCCGCCTGACCCTGGCCATGGTGATGGCACTGCACGAACTCGCCACCAACGCGGTCAAGTACGGCGGCCTCTCGAACGATTCGGGCCGTGTGATCCTCAACTGGGAAATCGAGGGGACGGCGTCCAAGCGCCTGCTGATGCGCTGGGAGGAACTCGACGGCCCGCCGGTCGAGAAGCCGTCCCGGGTCGGCTTCGGCACACGGATGATCGAGCGGGTGCTGGCCGCGGAGTTCGGCGGCGAGGCCAAGATCGATTACCGCGCCCGCGGCCTCGTTCTCACCGTCGAGGCGCCGCTGCCGGAGCGCGAGGGCGGCTGACGTTCGTGGTGACGTCATGACGGCGTTCCGCGTCATCGCCTTCTCTCATCTTGATTTTTTCAGGGGATGCCCCGCGCTCCGAGGGAACGGCCAAGCCTGATCGGGGGTTGAACCGCGTCTCACAGAAAGGCGCGTGCGCCCGACCCCGCCGAACGATGCCGTCCTCTCCCCCGACCTCGCCCCGATCTCCCGCGGAGGGCACGGCCTCCGTGCTCTGGACCCTGATGATGGGTGCGGCTCTGGTCGCGCTCGCCGCCGCACCCCGGCGCCGGCCCGACGACGAGCCGCAGGATCAGCCGGATCCGCCCGACGCGAAGGAGCGCAACGGCGGCGCCCATTCCCACGAGGGCCGCTCGGCCCGCTGGGTGGCGGCGACGCAGCAGGACCGCGGGCGCGCGGCCGACCATCCCGGCGAGATCCCGTCTCCCGGCTGGTGGGACATCGCCACGCGGGTCTACCTGGAATTCAACAAGGACCGGGTGCTCTCGGTGGCGGCGGGCGTCACCTTCTACACCCTGCTCTCGCTGTTTCCGGCCATCGCCGCGCTCGTCACCTGCTACGGGCTGGTGGCCGACGTGAACACGATCAACGTCCACCTCGCCACGCTGCACGGGGTGCTGCCGGAGAGCGCCATCGACATCATCGGCGAGCAGGTGAAGCGCATCGCCACCAAGGGCAGCGGCACCCTGGGCTTCACCTTCTTCACCAGCCTGACGCTGTCGCTGTGGAGCGCCAACGCCGCGATGAAGGCGATGTTCGATGCGCTCAACGTGGTCTACGAGGAGGAGGAGAAGCGCAACTTCTTCTGGCTCAACGTCCGCTCGCTCACCTTCACCGCGGGCGCGCTGCTGTTCATCATCCTGGCGCTGATGGCGATCGTCGTGCTGCCGGTGGTGTTCAATTTCCTCGGCCTCGGCGACGGCGCGCGCCTCATCGCCATGGCGCGCTGGCCGGCGCTGCTCGTCGTGCTGCTCGGCGGGCTCGCCGTGCTCTACCGCTACGGCCCGAGCCGGGAACGGGCGCGCTGGCGCTGGGTCGGCGCGGGCAGCGTGGTGGCGGGCCTGCTGTGGCTCGCGGCCTCGATCCTGTTCTCGTGGTACGTCGCCAATTTCGGCAACTACAACGAGACCTACGGGTCCCTCGGCGCGGTGATCGGCTTCATGACCTGGATCTGGATCTCGGCGACGATCGTGCTGCTCGGCGGCGAGATCAACGCCGAGATCGAGCACCAGACCGCCCGCGACTCGACCACGAGCCCGCAGAAGCCGCTGGGACAGCGCGGCGCGCGCATGGCCGACACCGTGGGCGCGGCGGCCTGAGGCCCGGACAACGTATCATCGGTTCTTGCGCGAGAGGGTCGCACTCGTGACAAGCGGTGCCCGGCACCATTTTGCCGAATGAGAAACGAACCGAGGAACGCGACAATGGCCGGATCCGACGTCATCGGGGCAGATCCCGGACTTCGTACGGAAGACGAGTGGCGCGCGGCGCTGACACCTGAACAATATCACGTGCTGCGCGAGCACGGCACCGAGCGGGCCGGCACGAGCGGCCTCAACGCCGAGAAGCGCCCCGGCACGTTCTCCTGCGCCGGATGCGGCGCCCCGCTGTTCGAGAGCGGCACCAAGTACGAGTCGGGCAGCGGCTGGCCGAGCTTCTTCGCGCCGCTCGACGGCGCGGTCGAGACGCAGGTCGACCGCAGCCACTGGATGACCCGCACCGAGGTGCATTGCGCCCGCTGCAAGGGGCATCTCGGGCACGTCTTCGAGGACGGACCGGCGCCGACGGGTCTGCGCTACTGCATGAACGGCGTCGCCCTCGGCTTCGAGCCGGAGGGTTGAACGCATCGGAATCCATGGGCTTCATCCCATGAATTCCACGCCTTTTCTGCCTCCAGGCTTGCGGCGTGGTTGTTTCGGGCTCAACACTTCGCCATGAAGGTCCCTTGAAGAAGAGGTTAACGCCCCGGTCTTCGCGAACCGCCCCTGTCCGGTACGGTGGGCGGCCGCCGATCCCGCTCCGGATCGGCGCCCCGAAGGCCGAGCGTCCGGGCCGGTCCCGGACCGGTGCATGCCGACCCGCGGAGGGAAGTGAATGAGTGTCGTTCGCCGGTTTCTCGTGGCGCCCTCTCTGGTCCGCCTCCTGCGGAAGGAGAGGGGCGGCTCCCGTGTCACCGAGGGCTACTTCGCGCCTCAGGCCGGACGGACCTCGTTCGTGCGCCTGCAGGGCACCAACTGCTTCCTGGTGCTGATGACCGGCTCCGAGGGCGCGATGGCCGAGGAGCGCACCGAGGTGCCGCGCGCCCACGGCGACGCCCTCCTCGACGTCTGCCAGGGGCGGGCCGTCTACGAGCGCACCACGGTCTCCCTCGGCGGCTCGGCCGAGGCGCTGGTCGATCGCTACGTGCGTCCGTCCGGCCTCGATATCGTCAGCCTCGTCTTCCCCGATGCCGCCGCCGCCCAGAGCTTCACGCCGCCGGTCTGGTTCGGCACCGAGGTGACGACGGACAAGGCCTATGACGGCCAGTCGATCGCGCTCACCGGCGTCCCGACCCCTGGCGACATCCCCCTCAGCAACGCCGCTCTGGATGCGGTGCTCGACCTGATCGAGCCGCGCTTCGGCTCCAATCGCCCGCCCTTCTCCCCATCGAAGCCGACGACACCGTCGCGGGAGACCTCGGCCCCCGCGCGCTCGCCCGAGCCGCCGCGCCATCCTCCGATCCCGGAGGCGCTCCTCGCCGCGGCCGTGGCTGAGCCCGCAACGGCAGCCGAGGCCAAGTCGGAGGAGCAGCCTCAGGCCGCCGAAGAGCCTCTCCCGGCGGCTGCCGCCGAGCCCGCGACCGAGGCGCCCAAGTCCGAGGAGGCTCCGACCGAGCCGCCCCGGGCCGAGGAGCCGGCAGCCGAGCCCGTGCCGGAGCCGGCCCCTGAATCGGCCTCCGCCGAGGAGCCTGCCTCCTCCGAGGCGGTCGAGGCGGCCAAGCCGGAGGAGACGCAAGGTGCGGCCGACGCCGGCAAGCCCGCGGGCGAATCCGGGGAGCGGCTGGCGCCGGACGCGCGGATCGACGACGTGATCGAGAGCCTGTCGAAGGCGCTGGGCGCGGCGATCCGGAACCCGCAGGAGCCGGGCCGCGACGAGGAGGTGACCGAGGCGTTCGAGCGCTGGCAGGTCCGGCCGCGCCGCACGCAGCAGACCTGAGCGGCGGCCGCCCCCGAGAACCGATGAGATCTGAGAAAGCCGGCCCCGGCAGGGGCCGGCTTTCTTGTTCCGTCCTCGAACGATGACGGTCTCCGGGGCGAGGAGGGCGCCTGCCACGCGCTGCCGATCCCGCCTTCAGACCTTGCAGGTCGAACCGGCCGGCAGAAGCTGGGGATGGCGCCCCGGCACACCGGAACCGGAAAGGGCTACGCTTCGTTGGCTGGCATCCGGTTGCTCCCAGCTCGCGCGGAGTGCCGGCTAAGTCTGCCTAACAAATGAGGAATCTCCGCCATGAGACGTCTCGCCATCGCCGCTGCAGGTCTGATGCTGTGCCTCCTGCCCATCGCCGGTGAGGCTCAGGCCCAGGGTATTCCGGGCGGCATGCGCCGCGGCGCCGCCGAGGGCGATCGCGTCGCCGGACCTATCGGCGGGATCGTGGGCGGCGCCGTCGGCGGCGCGGTGGGCGGCGTGAACGGCGCGCTCGGCATCGATCCCGGCCGTCGCGCCTACCGCACGCGAATGCGCTCGCACCGCCACGACCATCACCACCGCCGCCATCATCGCCACTATCGCTGAGGCCGGCTGGCGGCGTCATCGCGCGGGGGAGGGGGCGCTCTCCGCCGCGCGTGCCGGCGCATCAGGGCATCCTCACCCAGGAGGGCGAGACCCGAGGCGACGATGATCGCGGCGCCGAGCATCGTCCCGACGCTCGGCACGTCGCCGAACAGCAGGTAGCCCAGCAGGACCGACCACAGGATCTGCGTGTAGATGAACGGCGCGAGCAAGCTCGCCGGCGCCCGCGCATGGGCCAGCACCAGCAGCCAGTGCCCGATCGTGCCGAACAGCCCGACTGCGATCAGCATCGTCCAGACCGTGCCGGAGGGCGGCGCCGTCCAGATCCAGGGCAGGAGCGGGCTCATCACGGCGAGACCGCCGAGGCCGGTGTAGAACATCGTCGTCGCGGTCGAGTCGTAGGCCGCGAGCTTGCGCGTCACGATCACGTAGACCGCGTAGCAGAGCATCGCACCGAGGCTGAACAGGATGGCGGGCTTGGCCACCAGCGCGTCCGGCCGCGCGATGACGAGGACGCCGACGAAGCCCGCCGCCACCGCCGCGAGCCGCATCCGCGACGACCATTCGCCCAGCAGCGGACCGGCGAGCAGCGCCACGGTCAGCGGCGCGGCGAACTGGATCGAGATCGTCTCGGCGAGCTGAAGTGAGCGCAGGGCCAGGAAGTTGAAGGCGGTCGAGCCCAACAGGAGCAGCGAGCGCAGGATCTGCAGCGGCAGGCGCCGGGAGCGGGACACGCCCGGCCGCGTCACCGGGTTGATGAACGCCGTCACCAGCGTGACGCTGACGGCGTAGCGCATGAAGGTGGTGAGCAGCGGATCGACGCCCGTCGCCGCCAGCACCTTGCCCGTGGCGTCGAGGCCGGCGAAGAACACCGGGGCGATGCACATCAGGGCGATGCCCACGAGGCGGCGCGGATCACGGGCGATCGATCCTGCCGCTTCGCCGGCCTGTCTGGCGGACACGTCTCACTCCCAGTTTCCGACCCACGTCCGGATCGAGGCCGTAGACCAAGCCGGCGTCCGGCGCAGCCCGATCGGCGCAGGTCTTCTCCTCTGAACGAAACGAAAGCCCGCTGACTTCAACGGTTTTTGCGCGCCGGCCCCGTCACGCCGCTGCGACGGAGCCGGCGCCCGGCTCGTGGATCGGGCACCCGTTATGCTCGGCCCGAAAGCGGGCGGAGGCGGGGTAGACGGCCCGGCGGGCGCGCATGATCGCGCCGAGCGGCCGATGCGCGGCGAGTGCGTGCCAGGGGTTGAAGGCCAGACCGTCGTCGATCCGCCGCATCTTGTCCTCGCTCCAGGCGTCCTGGCGCGGCACGGTCAGGCGGGCCACCGCGACGTAGGGGCTCTGGTCTTCCGGCCAGGGCTGCGAGGCGTCCTCGACCGGCATCGTCTCCTCGTCGGTGCGCAGCTGCTCGACGGAGGGACGGTAGGGAATCGGGCTCGCAGCGCTCACCTCGGGCCTCACGGAGGATCCGCCCGCCCTCGCGGGGCCGGTGCGGAACCAAACCGTGATCGGTTGCGGCCGTTCAGCCGCGCGCGGTCACGCCCGCGCGACCGGGCCGTCGAGGGGCGCGAGACGAGGCTCGGGCGCCAGCGCCGCGGACGGGCCGGGTCGCCGGGGTCGGGCGAGACGCCGGGCGAGGCCGGGCAGATCGACCGGGCTCTCGCTCTGCGACGCCTGACCGAAGACCCGCCGGTCGAGGCCGGCGATGTCGCGCGCCAGATCGGGCTCTCCCCGCCAGAGTGCGGCGAGATCCGGCTGCGCCTGCTCGGCGCGGCCGAGCGCCGCCCGGAACGCCGCCGCGTCGCCCGAGGCTGCGGCGAGGCGCAGGGCGCGGGCCTGCCCGCGATCGAGGTGAAGGCGGCCGGGGCCGGTGCGGAAGCCGATCAGCGCGAGTCCGAGGCCGAAGGCGGCAAGTGATGCCGCGGCCAGCACGGGCCAGGACGCGGGAGCCGCCGCCTTGAGATCCTCCTCCCGGTCGGCGAGGCCGCCGCCGATCTGGCGGGCGGGAATCTCGGCCTCGCGCTGGGTGCGGGTGAGGGTGTCGAACCAGGGGATCTTGATCGCGTCGAGCGGGATCACCTCGGACACGCCCTTCTTGATGTCCCACTGGTAGGTCGCCCGCGCCACCGGGCCGGAGGGCGTGATGATGGTCTCGCGCTTCACCGGGCCGGCGAAGGTGATGATGCCGCGGGTGCGCATGACCGGGCGCGGCGGCAGCCCTTCGGCCAGCATGCCCTGCGCCTCGACCGTGACGATCCGGCGGGCCGTGTCGCCCTTGTTCAGCGTCTCCGGGTCGGGATCCCAGGAATCGGTGATCGACACGTCCCGCGCCGGCAGCCACCAGGGCTCGGCCGCGTCGGGGCCGCCGGTCGCCCCGGTCCAGGCCGCGACCGGGAAGGGCACGGGCTCCGAGCGGACGTCGATCTGCTTGCGCTCACCGTTGTCGTTGATGGTGAGGCGGTGGATGAACGGATCGATGCTGAAGGTCCCCGTATGCTGGGGGAAGACCGCGATGGTCCGCTCGAACTCCAGCGCCATCTGCCCATCGGGCAAGCGCGTGCGGCCCCAATGGTCGCGGCCGAGCTGCGTCCAGGAGAAGTTGACGAGCGGCGGTTGGCGCATCTCCTCCAGCAGGATCTGCGTGCGGTAGACGCCGCGCAGGCGCAGCAGCACCATCTCGCGGGCATAGGGCTGGGTCCCGTTGGGGAGGTCGGGCGTCACCGTGAGGGTGAGGTCGCCGGGCTCGATGGCGCGGGCGGGCGTGAGGACGGCCAGCAGGATGAGGCAGAGCGCCGCCAACACTCCCCTCTCCCCTCTGCGGGAGAGGGTGGCCCGCGAAGCGGGTCGGGTGAGGGGAGCGCCCTTTCCGGAGAGACCTAAGCCGGCCCCTTGCCCGCCTGCTCCGCAGGCACCCTCCCCCGCAGAGGGGGGAGGGGTGTTCGCGCGGCGCCGGAGAACGTCGAAAAGAATCACCACGGGTTGCTGCCTCCCGGGATGGCGGTGCCGGCCTCGATGCGGCGGGCCTGCTCGGCCTTGAGGCGCAGCTTCAGGAAGCGGCCGGGCTCGTCCGGCAGGGTCTGGAGCCAGAGCCGGTCGGGATGAATCTCGTGGGCCTCGAAGCTTTTCGTCACCCGCCGGGCCTCGCGTTCGGGCGCGGCGGCGACCATGGCCGAGCCGGCGCCCTGGCGCCCGCGGCCGGCCGCGTCGCTCGCCGAGCCGCGGGCCTGACCCTTGCCGGAATCGATCGCCTGCTGCTCCGCCTTGCCGCGCCGTGCCACCGGGCTGGTGCCGGGCAGCGAGGCGGACGAACTCGCCTCCTTGTTGCCGGCCAGACCCTCGCCGCTGGAGGTGGCGCGGATGTCGTCGTTCTGGTCCTGGTTGGCGGTGTTGTTGTAGCGGGCGCCATACTGGGCCGAGGCGTTGGCGATGCCGCCGCCCTTGCCGCGGTCGATCTCCTCTTCCAGCGCCCTCGCGATCAGCGAGCGGTTGGCCTGAGCGTCGGCGTCGCGCGGATTGTAGGTTAGCGCCTCGTCGTAGGCGTCGAGCGCGCCCTTCAGGTCGCCGGAGCGGGCAAGCGCATTGCCGAGATTGTAGGCGCCGCGCCTGCCCTGCGCCCGGAACAGCGGAATCGCCTCGTCGTAGCGCCCGGCCTCGTAGAGGGCGGCGGCCCGCCAGGCGGGCACCTCGAACACGTGGAGGGCCGCGCTCGGTAGCCCGACCGCCATCAGGAAGCGGCCCAGCGTCGTGCGCGGCTCCGACACGAGCAGCAGGCCGAGGATGCCGATTCCCGCGAGCGCGAGGCCGGCAATGCGCGCGAGCCGCCGCCAGTTGCGCGGGAAGGCGATGGGAAGCGTCCGCCGGAGGGGCGTCGCTCCGGCAAAGAGCCGGGAAGGAGCGGGCGCCACCATCATGCGCTCCGACGGAACAGGAGAAGGGCCGGCACCAGCGCCAGCAGCAGCAGCCAGCGGCCGAAATCGGCGAAGGCGAGCACGCCGAAGCCGCCCGCCGCGAGATGCTGCGCGGTCGAGGCGCCGACGCGGTCGAGCACCGCCTGCGGGTTGTCGATGTCGGCGGCACGGCCGCCGCCCGCACCGGCGAGCCGGTCGAGGGCGGCCCGGTCGGGGCGCGGCGCGCCGGGCGGCAGTGCCTTGGCGGCGGGCACGAACAGGGCGTGGAGCTGCCAGCCCTTGTCCCGAATCGCGGCGGCCTCGCGCTCGGCCGCCTGCCCGATTCCGTCCCCGTCGGAGATCAGCACCACGTCGGCGGCGACGAAGTTCGCCTCGGCGAGCGTCCGGCGGGCGAGCGCCAGCCCGCGCTCGGGATGGCTGCCGCGGTCGGGCACGGTGTCGGCGTCGAGCGCGAACAAGGTGGTGGCCAGCGTCTCGCGGTCGTTGGTGGGCGAGAGGGCGGTGTAGGCGTCGCCCGCGTAGACGATCAGCGCCAGCGAGCGGGTGCCCGCGGCCTCCGCCACGGATTGCGCGGCCTGCCGCGCCTCCTTGAAACGCCCGCCCTCGGTCACCGAGCGGGAGAGGTCGAGCACGACCACCGTGGCATCGAGGTTGCGGAAGGTCGCGGCTTCCGGGCGCTCGATCGCCGGGCCGGTGAGCGCCAGCGCCAGGACGCCGGCGGCGAGCGCGGCGGCGAGGTTGGCCTGCCGCCGCCCGCCGAGCAGGGCGCCGCTTCGGGCGAACAAGGCCATCAGGTGCGGATCGACCGCCTTGCTCCAGTCGCCGAGCGGGGCCGAGCGCCACGCGGCGCGCAGGGCCAGCACGGCCACGATGGGCAGCGCCAGGAACCAGAGCGGGCGCAGCAGGGTGAGGGACTCGATCATGGACTTGTCCCGATCATGTCCGGCGCCGCGTCGCCAGGAGCCCGCAGGCGCACAGGAAGGCGAGGGCCGCCGGCCAGGGCCAGAGATCGCGCCGCAGGGGCAGCGGCGGCGCCTTGGCCCGGCCGCCCTCCAGCTCGTCGATGGCGTTGGCGACGGCCTCCAGATCGTCGGTGGTCTTCACGCGGAAGGCGCGTCCGCCGCTGGTCTCGGCCATGGCCCGCAGGGTCTCGACATCGACCACGTCCTGCTCGTTGTTCGGGTTGTCGGCCATGTCGATCGGCCCGAGCGCGATGGTGTAGACGCGCACGCCGAGGTCTTTTGCCAGCGCCGCCACGTCCTTGGGCGCGGTCTGGCCGGCATTGTTGGCGCCATCGGAAAGCAGCACCACGACCTTGTCGCGAGACGGGGGCGGACCGCCGCCCTCCGCGTTCGCCACCTGGGCCGGCGCGAGTCGCTTGAGGGCGAGGCCGAGACCGTCGCCGATGCCGGTGGAGCGCCCGACCAGACCGATCGTCGCCTCCTCCAGGGTGCGGGCGACCGCCGCCGTGTCGAAGGTGGGGGCTGCGGCGACGTAGGCCTGATCGGCGAACTCGACGAGGCCGATGCGGTCGCCGGCCCGGCGGCGGATGAACTCGGCGCCGACGCGCTTCACCGCGGCGAGCCGGCTCACCGTCTCGCCGTCGAGGGAGAAATCCTTGCGCTCCATGCTGCCCGACAGATCGAGGGCGAGCACGATCTCGCGGGCCGAGGCCGGAAGCGCGAGGGCGGGCAGGACCATGCGGGGGCCGGCGAGCGCGACCACGAGTGCCACCCAGAGCGTGCCGATGAGCCAGAGCCGCCGCCGTCCGCGGGCGGCGATGGACTCGGAGCCTTCCGCACCCCGGACGAGGGTGGGCGGCACGCGCAGCGCGCCGCTGCCGCCCTCGCGCTCCGGCGGGATCAGCCGGGCGGCGAGCGGCAGGGGCAGGAGCAGCAGGGCGAGCGGCGTCGCGAAGTCGAAGGCGGAGACGAGGGCCGTGAACCAGGCGGGCATCGAGGTCAGGCCCGGATCTGTGCGAGCATGCGGCCGAGGCCGGCATCGATCGCGGTCGGATCGACGGCTTCGGGACGCCGATAGAGGTCGTCGGCGAAGACGCGGCCCGGACCGCTGCGGAAGAAGTCGGTGCCGAAGGTGGCATCGAGCGTCGCCGCCCAGGCGGGACCGCGGGCGCGCGCCGCCTCCTCACCCTTCAGCGTGCGCACCACCCGGCGGAGAAGACGGGCCTGCGCGACGCGCCGGGCTTCCGGCTCCAGCCGCGCGGCGAGCGCCAGCTCCCGCAGGGCCGCCCGGCGCAGGGATGCGCCGCGACGCGCGCGGAGCAGGCGGATCCCGCCGACGAGCAGCGCGAGGGCGAAGCCGAGGACGATGGCGGCCACCATCTCGGGCTGCACCGCCCCGCTGCCGCCGGTGGGCAGATGCAGGCCGCGCAGGGCGGAGAGGTCGGGGGTGGCGGTCACTCCTTGCCCCTCCCCGCATGCCCTCTCCCGGCCTCACAACACCGCATCGAGCCACTCCATCAGGGGGGCGTAGCTCTCCGGCCCGGCCTCGACGTCGATGCGCAGGCCCTCGACGCCGCAGGCATGGAGGCGGGCGAGGCGCGGATCGAGTTCATCGGGGGGCGTCGCCCCGCGGCGGGCCTGGACGGTGCCGCGTTGTCCGTCCGGCAGGGCGTAGGGATAGACGCCGGGCGGGCGGGCGCGTTCGAAGGCGTCGCTGACCAGCAGCAGGCGGATCGACAGCCGCTCGGCGAGCCCGGTGATCAGGCTCTCGAAATCCGGCCCCGGGGCGTCGAGGGCGCTCGCGACGACGAGGTGCCCGCCGGAGGGCAGCAGTGAGCGCGCGAGCGCCAGGGTGTCGGTAAGCGGCGGGTCGTCCGCCGCGGGGCGCGCCAGGGCGGCGGCGTGGGTATGGGCCATCGCCCCGGTGACGGCGGTCATCGCCCGCTCGCCGCCGGCCGGGCGGACTACCGAGGGCTCGCCGGCGCCTGCCGCGATCAGGCCGATGCGCCCGCCATCGCCGACGATGCGCCAGCCGAGCAGCGCCAAAGCCTCCGCCGCCGCGACCGAGCGCAGCGCCCGCCGGGTGCCGAACAGCATCGAGGGCCGGAAGTCGGCGAGCAGCACCACGGCCCGGTCGCGCTCGTCGTGGTGGGTGCGCACGTGCAATTCGCCGGTGCGGGCGGTGGCGTTGCGGTCGATGAAGCGGCGGTCGTCGCCCTCGGACCAGGGCCGCACGTCGTCCGGCTCGGAGCCGCGCCCGCGCTTGCGCGTGACGATGCCGCCGGGCAGGCCGGCGATGGTGCGGGTCGAGGGCGAGACGCCGCGCCGGGCGAGGTGGCGCAGGCTCATCAGCCCGGCACCGGAAAGGTGGATACCGGGGGCGTCGGTCGGGTCGCTTGCGGGCGCCGCGGTCGCGGTCATGGCGGCTACAGCGCCCGTGTCCGCTCGACCAATCCGCCGACGATGCCCCGCGTGGTGCGCCCCTCGGCCGCCGCGCGCCAAGTCAGGCCGATGCGGTGTGAGAGGGCGTCGGCGGCCAACTCCGCGATGTCCTCGGGCACGACGTGGTCGCGGCCGTGCAGGTAGGCCCGCGCCTTGCCGGCGACCATCAGGGCCAGCGTGCCGCGCGGCGAGGCCGGGTGCTCGATCGCCGCGCGCAGTTCCGGCGCGACGCTGTCGCCGCGGGTGCCGGCCACGAGCCGCACGAGATAGTCCTTGAGAGCCGGCGAGACGTATGTGGCGAGGGCGGCCTCGCGGGCGGCGATCACCTCGGCGACCGAGAGCCTCACCGGCATCGCCTCGGCGTGGTGGTTCAATTCGCCCTCGACGAGGTCGAGGATGCGGCGCTCGGAGGCCTCGTCGGGCATCTCGACGACGACGTGGAGCAGGAAGCGGTCGAGCTGCGCCTCCGGCAGCGGGAAGGTGCCCGCATGCTCGATCGGATTCTGCGTCGCCACCACCATGAAGGGGTCGGGCAGGCGGTGGGTGTGGCCCGAGACGGTGATCTGCCCCTCCGCCATGGCTTCCAGCAGCGCCGACTGCACCTTGGGCGGGGCGCGGTTCACCTCGTCGACGAGGATCAGCGAGTGGAACAGGGGGCCGGGCAGGAACTCGAAGGTACCCGCATCCTGGCGCCAGACGGTGGTGCCGGTGAGGTCCGCCGGCATCAGGTCGGGCGTACACTGCACGCGGGCGAAGGAGCCGTCGAGCCCGTCCGACAGCCGCTTGACCGCGCGGGTCTTGGCGAGCCCCGGAGCCCCCTCGATCAGCAGGTGCCCGCCGGTCAGGAGCCCGATCAGCAGGCGTTCGACCAGCTTGTCGGCGCCGATCAGCCCATGGCTCAGTCCGTCGCGGAGCTGGAGGATGCGGTCGCGGACGGGGGCCGGCTCCGCCGCGGGCCGGGCGAGTGCCTCGACGCTCATGCTCGGGCCTCTGCCGGCGCCCCAAACGCCGCTGCCCGCGCTTCGAGCGCCGGTCGAGCCTCGACCATCGTCGCAGGAGAACGATCCTGCCGCATGCGCGTCTCCTCAGCGTGGGTTCTTCTTATGGGTCCCACAATCCTGCCGGTGTGCCCGCTGCCCGGTCGCCGCGTCAATCCCGCGCCGCGACCCTGGCCACGGGCAAATTGACCGGTTTCGACGGAGGCGGCGCGAGTCGGTGACGTTTCGTCACGCAACCGTCACGCTTGTGCGACAGCGGGGAAAACCTGCGATACCGACCCACTCCCCGAAAGGTCCGATGCCCGGCCCGTTTCCCTTCCCCACGCCCGAAGCCCTGAATTCCGGCATCAGTCTCGCGGTCGCCTTCGGCCTCGGCACCCTGATCGGGGTCGAGCGGCAGTACCGGCAGCGCAGCGCGGGCCTGCGCACCGCCGTGCTGGTGGCGCTGGGCGCCGCCGCCTTCGTCGATCTCGGTATGCGGCTGACCGGCGGCGAGGGAGCGACCCGCGTCGTGGCCTACGTCGTCTCCGGCATCGGCTTCCTCGGCGCCGGCGTCATCATGAAGGAGGGCATGAACGTGCGCGGCCTCAACACCGCCGCGACCCTCTGGTGCTCGGCGGCCGTCGGTGCCTTCTCCGGAGCCGACCTGCCGCTGGAGGCCTGTTTCGTCACCATCGCCGTGCTGGCGGGCAACACGCTGCTGCGCCCGCTCGTCAACCTGATCGACCGCATCCCCATCGACGAGAGCGCGACGGAGGCGACCTACGAGGTGCAGGTGACGGTGCCCGCCGAAGCGGCCGGTCTCGCCCGCGACCTGCTGGTGGAGCGCCTCGAGGCGGCGGATTACCCCGTCGGCACCACGGAGGTGGAGGAGCGCGGCGAGACCACGGTCGATGTCATTGCCACGCTCACCGCGACGACGGTCCATTCCAAGGATCTCGACGCCGTGGTGGCCGATCTGGCGAAGCGGCCGGAGGTGCGTCACGCCACGTGGACGGTGCAGACGGGGGATTGATCGGGCCCCGCGCCGGGGCCTACGGCCGCACGCATCCCCCCGTACGAACGCGGATGAGCGACGATGAGGAATCCCGAACGACACGCCCTGATCGTCGGCGCTTCCCGCGGCCTCGGTCTCGGCCTGACCGAGACCTTCCTGCGGCGCGGCTGGCGGGTTACCGCGACCCGGCGCGGGAGCGCACCCGGCCTCGATCGCCTCTCGGCGCAGGGCGCACGGGTCGAGACGACCGATATCGATGACGACGCGTCCGTTGCCGCCCTGCGCGATCGGCTGGATTGCGAAACTTTCGACCTGATCTTCGTCGTGGCCGGCATCCTGGGGGAGTCGGACCGGCCGCTCCACGCGGTGCCGCGGGCGGTCCACGCGCAGGTCTTCCTCACGAACGCGGTGAGCCCGATCCTGTTCACGGAGGCGTTCCACGACCGGCTCGTGTCGGGCGGTACGATCGCTTTCATGTCCTCCGGGCTCGGCAGCATCGGCCTCAACACCGACGGCGGTTGGGAGAACTACCGCGCCAGCAAGGCGGCGCTGAATACCAATGCCCGGAGCTTCGCCGCGCGCCACGCCGCCCGCGACTTCGGCGTGCTGCTGCTGCATCCGGGCTGGGTCGCCACCGACATGGGCGGCGAGGGCGCCGACCTCGACGTGGCGACAAGCGCGGCCGGCCTGGCCGACGTGATCGAGGCGAGGGCCGGCCGGACCGATCTCGCCTTCCTCGACTACCGGGGCGAGACGCTGCCCTGGTGAGCCTAGGCTTCCCTCCGACCGGTTGCCGCGACCCTGGGGAGGGCGCGAGACCGGCCTCAGCGGCGCGGGTCGAGGGGCCGGCTGCGGCGCTCGACCACCACGGTCGGGCGGCTGCGACGCTCGACGATGACGGCACGCGGCGGTGCGCGGTTGGGGCTCGCCGGAGCCAGGATGCGTTGCTCCTGGGGCCGATACGCGGGCCGTGCCGCCGCGGCCTTGGCGGCGGCGACCACGTGCGGGCGCACCTCGTCCGGACCGAGGCCGATCAGCCCGCAGGCGATCTCCACCTGCTGCTCAACGTCGTCGGCGAGGTCCTGGGCGGCGGCGACCGCCTCGTCCACGGTCGGCGGCTCGCGCCGCACCCGGATCGGAGGCAGATCCTGGAAGCTCTTCGGGGTTCTTTTCACGGCACGACTCGCGGTCTTCATGCACCGATCTTAGGACGGCCCGCCCGGTTTGTGCATTGCACACAAATCGGACGTGACGGACCGCCGGCCGCATGGCTGCCGGGCGGACGCCCCGCTCGTCGAGCATGCAGGATGCGCGCCGACAAGGAGCGCCGCCAGCACATTCGTTGACAAGGCCGTCCCGCCGGGTCCGGCCCGCGACGGTCAAAGTGTCGCGGCGGCGCAGCAAAGCGAGCGCCCCGCGAACCGGCCGACCCGGGCTGAGGAAATCCCCGGGCCGAGAGCGCGCCATCCCCAATCCCGCCCCGATCCTACGTCAGTCACGCTCCTCACCATGCCAGACGCTCCTGATCCCCGCCTCACTCCGGCTCGTCCCGATCTCGCCGATATCCGCCTGAAGGGCACCGTCGTGGCGGAGCGCTACGTGGCGGGCGAGCCGGCACGGGTCGTCGTTCCCGCCGCACCCCTGCGCCGCGCGCCGCGTCTCGAGGCCGGGCTCGAAACCGAGGCGGTGATGGGCGATGCGGTGACGGTGTTCGAGGTCCGCCAGGAATTCGCGTGGGTCCAGATCGCCCGCGACGGCTATGTCGGCTACCTGCCGGAGGCGGCGCTCGGGCCGACCGATCCGGCGCCGACCCACCGGGTCACGAGCCTGCGCACCTTCGTCTATCCGGCCGCGGACCTGAAGCGCCCGCACGTCGCCCATCTGAGCCTTGGCGCCGCCTTCGCGGCGGAGGCGCGCGAGGGCGAGTACTGGCGGCTCGCTGGCGGCGGCTTCGTCTTCGCAGGCCATGCCGCGCCGCTCGATGAGGCCGAGGCCGATTATGCGGCCACCGCCGAGCGGCTCGTCGGCACGCCCTATCTCTGGGGCGGGCGCACCAGCCTAGGCCTCGATTGCTCGGGCCTCGTCCAGCTCTGCCTGCAGATGGCGGGGCGTCCCTGCCCGCGCGACGCCGATCAGCAGGAGCGGGCGCTCGGCGGCGCCCTGCCGCCCGGGCTCGACGGGCTCCGGCGCGGCGATCTCGTGTTCTGGAAGGGCCATGTCGGGCTGATGCTCGACGCTGATCGGCTGATCCACGCCAACGGCCACCACATGGCGGTGGCGGTCGAGCCGCTGCGCGAGGCGGTCGAGCGCATCGCCGCCAAGAGTTTCGGCGCCGTCACCTCGATCCGGCGGCTCGATCCGGTCGCCTGAGGGCGCTCAGCCGGCGCGGACGCGATCGGGGGCCAGTGAGGCCACGGCCTCTGCCAGGGCATCGACCTGACCCTCGTCGTGGACGGCCGAGAAGGCGACCCGCAGCCGCGCCGTGCCCGGCGCCACCGTCGGTGGCCGGATCGCGACGACGAGGAAACCGCGCGTCTCCAGCGCCGCCGAGACGGCAAGGGCCGCCTCGGCTTCGCCGACGAGGACGGGCACGATCGGGCTCTCCGCCTCCGGCAGCCCGAGCCGCGCGGTGAAGCGGCGGGCCAGCGCCAGCGGCCGGGCGGCGCGCTCCGGCTCGGCCTCGACGATCTCCAGGGCTCTGAGCGCCGCGGCGGCGGAAGCCGGTGGCAGGCCGGTGGTGTAGACGAGGCTGCGGGCCCGGCTCGTCAGCAGGTCGATCACGGGCCGCGAGGCACAGAGATAGCCGCCGTAGGAGCCCAGCGTCTTCGACAGCGTCCCCATCTCGAGCGGTGCCCGCAGGCCGGGCTCGACCACGCCGAGGCCGTGGGCGTCGTCCACCAGCGTCCAGGCGTCGTAATTTTCCGCGAGGCTCAGGATCTCGGGAAGCGGCGCCCGGTCACCGTCCATGCTGAAAACCCGCTCGGTCAGGATCAGCGTCCGCCGGGCCGCGCCGCGATGCGCGGCGAGGGCCGCGCGCAGCTGCCCGACATCGTTATGGGCGAAGCGCACGACCTGCGCGCCCGACATCTTCGCCCCCGCGAACAGGCAGGAATGGCCGAGCTCGTCGATCAGGATCAGGTCGCCCGGACCGACCAGCGCCGGGGCGATGCCGAGATTGGCCAGATAGCCGGAGCCGAAGACGAGGGCGGCTTGCTTGCCCTTGTGCCGGGCGAGGCGCGCCTCCAGCGCCGCCAGCGGAGGGGAGTTGCCGGTCACCAGCCGCGAGGCGCCCGCGCCCGCGCCGTAGCGCGTGAGGGCCTCGGAGGCCGCCGCGATCACGCGCGGATCGTGGGCGAGGCCGAGATAGTCGTTGCAGGAGAACGAGACGAGGCCGCGGCCCTCCCGCTCCGCCGCCGCGCCGGGCCCACGGGCGGTCACCGCCAGCCGGCGGCGCAGGGCGGCGCCCTCCAGGCCGGCGAGCTTTTCCGCGGCGAAGGCGTCGAGGCTGTGCGAGTGGTTCGGCGACATGGCGCCTGAAGGCGACGGGTCCTGGGGGATGTCAAGCCGCCGGCCGGCGTGAACCCGGCGCGGGGCGGCGCGTTGCTCCACCTCTCTCGGAACACGCCGCCATGCTGCGTTGCCTCATCCTGGCTGTCCTGCTCCTGGCCGGCGCCTTCGCGATCACGGTACCGGCCCTTGCCGGTCCGGCCCAATCCTACCTCTTCGGCGAGCAACGCTTCCGCAACGCGTGCCGGCCACCGCTGAAATATGCGGCTGGGGCCTGTGTTCGCCGCTGCCCGGCGGGCTACCAGAGTTTCCGCGGATATTGCCGCTTCCGCAACATGCGGTGGTGATCGTCACACGGTCGGCTTGCGGCGCGGTTCGCACCGTGCGAGCGTCAGCCCGTCCGATACAGACGATACGGGAGAGCCCAGACCGCTCGTGAAGGGAGGTCATGGCGCCGACGGAGCAACCACCCCCGGAAACTCTCAGGCACAATCACCGTATCGTTGGACAATCTGGAGAGAGGCGCCGTCCGGCGTCCACCGAAGGAGAAACCTCGCTCGGCCACGGGTGAGGGAAGCTCTCAGGTAAGCGCGACAGATGGGGGCAACTTGCCAGCCGGCCGGCGGGCAAGAATCGTCTGTCGTGGAGTGCCCGATGAGCCTGCAAGCCTCCGGGGCCGTGAGCCCTGCCGCCCCCAGTCCCGCTGATCCGCTGGCCCAGACGCCGCTGCACGCGCTCCACCTGCGCCTGGGCGCCAAGATGGTGCCGTTCGCGGGCTACGCGATGCCGCTGCACTACGCCGCCGGGCTCCTCAAGGAGCACCTTCACACCCGCGCCGCGGCCGGCTTCTTCGACGTATCGCATATGGGCCAGATCGCGCTGACGACGCGCTCCGGCGA
>Ga0233425_10000688_pt1 | contig 84667 bp, 71 predicted proteins | sample Watercolumn_Towu_2_FD_181712 | JGI IMG/M metagenome (GOLD analysis project Ga0233425, IMG submission 181712) | Freshwater microbial communities from Lake Towuti, South Sulawesi, Indonesia - Watercolumn_Towuti2014_140_MG | ecosystem: Environmental > Aquatic > Freshwater > Lake | place...
GATGTACTGGTAGGCGTGCGTGTGGATGGCCTCTTCGAAAGCCTGGCGCAGCAGGTACTGGCGGCATTCCGGCGCGGTGATCTGGCGGTACGTGCCCAGCACGATATTGTTGGCGGCCAGCGAATCGGCCGTCACGAAGAAACCCAGGTTGCGCTTGATGATGCGGCGCTCGTCCTCGGTCAGACCGTTGGGATCTTTCCACAGGGCTATGTCGCGCGACATGTTGATTTCCTGCGGCATCCAGTGGTTGGCGCAGCCGGCCAGATACTTTTCCCACGCCCACTTGTACTTGAACGGCACCAGCTGGTTCACGTCGGTGGCACCGTTGATCACGCGCTTGTCGGCGGCGTTCACGCGGCGCGTGCTTTGCGCGGCGGCGGCGTTCGGGTTGTTGCCCAGGATGCCCGGCGCCGTGGCGGCCGGCGGCAGTACGCCTTGCTGGTCGACCGTGGCGGCCGGTACGGCGGGTTGCAGGGCAGGCTGCGGCGCAGCTTGCGGCGTGGCTTGAACGTCGTCGTCCCAGCTCAGCATGTTGTGTTCTCCGATGATTCGTTCAGGGGCGGCTGTGGCCGGCGTCGCGCAACACAGTCAGCGATGCGCCGGCCCTCTCCCCGCCCGGCTTGCGCGCTGGGCGCAAGGCGGTGCAGACCGAGGGTTGTTTCAGATGTTTCGTGGAGGCCGCTTACTGGCAGGCTTCGCACTCTTCGAAGCCGGGATCGCCCGGACGCATCGTGCACACCGCGCCTTCGGCTTCCGGCATGGCCGGGGCCGATGCGGCGGCGGCGTCGATGGACGACTGGCCGTCGGAACCCGAAGACACCGCGTTCAGCGATCCGCGCGACACGGTGGATTTTTCCACGTGCGTCGCGGCCATCGTGCGCAGGTAGTAGGTGGTCTTCAGACCGCGCAGCCAGGCCAGCTTGTAGGTGTCGTCCAGCTTCTTGCCCGATGCACCGGCCATGTAGATATTGAGCGACTGGGCCTGGTCGATCCACTTCTGGCGGCGGCTTGCCGCTTCCACCAGCCAGGTCGGTTCCACTTCGAACGCGGTGGCGTAGACCTCGCGCAGGTCTTGCGGGATGCGGTCGATGCGGGCCAGCGAACCGTCGAAATACTTCAGGTCGGCCACCATCACTTCGTCCCACAGGCCGCGCGCCTTCAGATCGCGCACCAGGTAGTCGTTCACCACCGTGAATTCGCCCGACAGGTTCGACTTCACGTACAGGTTCTGGAACGTCGGCTCAATGCACGCGGACACGCCGATGATGTTCGAAATGGTCGCGGTCGGAGCGATCGCGATGCAGTTCGAGTTGCGCATGCCGTGTTGCTTGATGCGGGCGCGCAGGCTGTCCCAGTCCATCGTCGAAGACATATCGACGTCGAGGTAGCCGCCGCGTTCCTCGGCCAGCAGCTTGAGCGAATCCTGCGGAAGGATGCCGCGATCCCACAGCGAGCCTTCGTACGTGCTGTAGCGGCCGCGTTCTTCGGCCAGTTCGGTCGACGCCTGGTAGGCGTAGTAGCAGACCGCTTCCATCGACGTATCGGCAAACTTGACGGCCGCATCGCTGGCGTACGGCGTGCGCAGTACGTGCAGGCAGTCCTGGAAGCCCATGATGCCCATGCCGACCGGGCGGTGACGCAGATTGGAATTGCGCGCCTTGTCCACCGCGTAGTAGTTGATGTCGATGACGTTATCGAGCATGCGCATCGCGGTGCGGATGGTCTTCTGCAGCTTGGCGTGATCGAGCACGTGCGTGCCGTCGGCCTGCTGCTTCAGGTGCGCCACCAGGTTCACCGAACCGAGGTTGCACACGGCGATTTCGCTGTCGTTGGTGTTCAGCGTGATTTCCGTGCACAGGTTCGAGCTATGCACCACGCCGATGTGCTGCTGCGGGCTGCGGATGTTGCACGGATCCTTGAACGTGATCCACGGATGGCCGGTTTCGAACAGCATGCCCAGCATCTTGCGCCACAGCTGCATCGCCGGCACTTTCTTGAACAGCTTCAGCTCGCCATTGGCGGCCTTGGTCTCGTAGGCCACATAGGCCTTCTCGAATTCCTTGCCGACCTTGTCGTGCAGGTCCGGGCAGGTGGACGGCGAGAACAGCGTCCATTCGCCGTTTTCCATCACGCGCTTCATGAACAGGTCCGGAATCCAGTTGGCCGTGTTCATGTCGTGCGTGCGGCGGCGGTCGTCGCCCGTGTTCTTGCGCAGTTCCAGGAATTCTTCGATATCCAGGTGCCACGTTTCCAGGTAGGCGCAGACGGCGCCCTTGCGCTTGCCGCCCTGGTTCACAGCCACGGCCGTGTCGTTGACCACCTTCAGGAACGGCACCACGCCTTGCGACTTGCCATTGGTGCCCTTGATGTGCGAACCGAGCGCGCGCACGTTGGTCCAGTCGTTGCCCAGGCCGCCGGCGAACTTGGACAGCAGCGCGTTTTCCTTGAGCGCCTCGTAGATGCCTTCGAGGTCGTCCGACACGGTGGTCAGGTAGCACGACGACAGTTGCGATCGGCGCGTGCCCGAGTTGAACAGCGTCGGCGTGGACGACATGAAATCGAACGACGACAGCAGTTGGTAGAACTCGATGGCGCGGGCTTCGCGGTCCTTCTCTTCCAGCGCCAGGCCCATGGCCACGCGCATGAAGAACGCCTGCGGCATTTCGATGCGCACTTCATCGACGTGCAGGAAGTAGCGGTCGTACAGCGTCTGCAGGCCCAGGTAGTTGAACTGGAAATCGCGCGACGCATCGAGCGCGGCGCCCAGGCGGGCCAGGTCGAAGGTGGCGAGCTTTTCGTCCAGCAGTTCGGCCTCGATGCCGCGCGCGATGAACTTCGGGAAGTACTCGGCGTACTTCGACGCCATTTCGGCTTGCGTGACTTCCGTGCCCAGGATTTCCTTGCGGATCGTGTGCAGCAGGATGCGGGCCGTGACCTGGCTGTAGGCCGGGTCCTTTTCGATCAGCGTACGCGCGGCCAGGATGGCCGAATCGTAGACCTGCGTCATCGGCACGCCGTCGTACAGGTTCTTCAGCGTTTCCTTCAGGATCGGCTCGGCGCTCACGGCGTCGCCCAGGCCGCTGCAGGCGTTGTCGATCAGCGCGTGCAGCGCGGTCAGGTCCAGCGGACGGGTCACGCCGTCGTCGGTCACGTTGACCGACACGCCGCTTTCCTGCACACGCGCCACGGCCTGTGCGTTGGCCTGCGCGCGTTCCTGCGTGCGCTTTTCGCGATACAGCACATAGGCGCGGGCCACCTCATGTTCGCCCGAGCGCATCAGCGCCAGTTCCACATGGTCCTGGACGTCCTCGATATGGAACGTGCCGCCATTCGGGCGGCTGCGCACCAGCGCGCGCACCACGTTCTGGGTCAGTTGCTCGACGATTTCGCGCACACGCGCGGATGCGGCGCCCTGGCCGCCATTGATCGCCAGGAACGCCTTGGTCATCGCCACGCTGATCTTGTTCGGCTCGAATGCCACCACTGCGCCATTGCGGCGGATCAGCTTGTAATCCTGGTAGGAAACGCCTGCAGCGGCGGGGGTCTGCTGCGAAGTGCCGGCTGCTGCGCCGACAACGCCAGTCACACCGGTGGATTGTTGTTCGTTCTGGGCCGTTTGCATGAGGTAACTCCTGTTTTAACCCTTGTATGAAGTCTTGTAGTGAAGATGACAAAGTCCCTAGCAAAATGCGCTTCAGAAGACACTCGACGCTGGCCGTGCCAACGGAGAACCTAAACTGCACGTGCGATCACTTTGCTAGGGACTTTTGGTACTGCGTCGGCCCCATGACCCTGTGTGCCGACGCCACCGCTTGGCTGCTGCGGCGCCTGCACCACATCGGGGGCCGATCCCCCGGTTAAACCACTAGATATAGTGGTCTCAATCAAAAACAGGCCTAAGTATAGTGAAAAGAGTCTGGAAGACCAGTCTTGACAAGCGCAGCAGCCACATCCGGAAGCGCCGTGCGGCAGCGCCACATTCCCGCAAAGCGCGCTGCCTCAAGGGCTGGCGGCAAGACGTTCGGTGCCGCACAAATTCACGAAAATTTATTAATGAGAATTTGTCGCTGATAGGTGACCCGAAATGGGGCCAAGCGGACATCGGCGGGGGCGCGATTGTACCCGGCATTGCGCCGGAATGAGGCAGGTGAACGTCGATGCACAACCTTGTGGCAGGCCGATGACCGATCGGCCTGCGCACGTTTAACCCTGTCGTCGATAGGGCAAAAGGTTGGCCGGCAACTGGGCCAGTGTTGCAAATCGGCCCCAGTCGAAATGCGGACCGGGATCGGTCTTGCGCCCCGGGGCGATGTCGCTGTGTCCAGCGATCCCGGCAATCGGATAGGTCAGGCGCAACGCGGCCACCAGGCTCGCGGCGGTGTCGTACTGGGCGAGCGTGAACGGCTGGTCGTCGGCGCCCTCGATCTCGATGCCGATCGAAAAGTCGTTGCAGCGCGGGCGGCCACAGTATTCGGACTGCCCGGCATGCCAGGCGCGCTGCGTACACGCGACGAACTGCACCAGCTCGCCTTCGCGCGTGATCAGGAAATGAGCGGACACACGCACGTCGCGGATCGTCTCAAAGAACGGATGGCGCGACACGTCGAGCCGGTTCTGGAAGAACGCCTCGATGTCGCCGGTGCCGAACTGGCCCGGCGGCAGGCTGATGTTGTGGATCACCACCACATCGGTCGGCGCGCCGTCCGGACGCGCGTCGAAATTGGGCGACGGGACGCGCCGGGCGGCTGGCACCCAGCCCTGCGCATCGGGGGTGAAGCTGTGGACGGCGGCGCGCTCAGGCATCGCGGCCCTCGCCTTCGGCCATCGACTCGCTGTCGTCGCGCCCGTCCCGGCCTTCGCGTTCGTCGCGGATTTCCAGTTGCTGGATGCGATAACGCAACTGGCGGAAATTCAGGCCCAAGAGCGGCGCGGCCGCCGTGCGGTTAAAGCCGGTCTGGCGCAGCGCGCGCAGGATCAGTTCGCGCTCGACGGACTCCAGGCGCGCGGGCAGATCGATCGGAAAAGCGAGATCGGCCAAAGCCGTGGCAAGCGCATCGCTGGCGGCCGCCTCGGCGACAGGCATGGGCTCCGGCTCCGCTTGCGCGGCCGCGGGCGAGGCCGCCGGCCATACGCCACCGACGCCCCATGGCTGGTAGGCGGCGGCCGACGGCAGGCCCGCGCCGCCGGGCGCCACATACGATGCGGACGATGCTGACGATGCGGATGACATCGGCGGTGCGGCCACATGACCCGCCTGCAGCAAGCTGGCGCGTTCCATGCCGGCTTCGAGCGGGCCCAGGTCGGCCACTTCGATTTCCTCGGTCTCGGCAAATGCGTACGCGCGCTCGAGCAAGTTTTCCAGCTCGCGCACGTTGCCCGGGAACGGATAGGCCGCCAGGCGCGCCAGCGCGGCGCGCGACAGGCGCTTGGGATGCGCATCGCCATAGCGCACGGCCAGATGTTCGAGGATGGCGCGCGCCAGCACCGGCACGTCCTCGGCGCGTTCGCGCAGCGTTGGCATGCGCAGTTCCAGCACGTTGAGACGGTAGTACAAGTCCTGCCGGAACGATCCAGCCGCCACCATCGCGGCCAGGTCCTTGTGGCTCGCGCACATCACGCGCACATCGACGCTGTCTTCGCGGCTCGCGCCGATCTTGCGCACGCGACGCTCCTGCAGCGCGCGCAGCAGCTTGACCTGCATGGCCAGCGGCAGGTCGGCCACTTCATCGAGCAGCAGCGTGCCGCCATGGGCGGCCTGGAAAAAACCGCCGCGCTCGGCATCGGCACCGGTAAAGGCGCCCTTCACGTGGCCGAAGAACTCGGCCTCCATCAGCGTCTCGGGGATGGCGCCGCAGTTCACGGCGATGAACGGATGCGCCGAGCGCGCGCTGATGGCGTGGATCGCACGCGCAGCGCGCTCCTTGCCGCTGCCCGATTCGCCGCTGATCACCACGGGCGCCATGCTGCGCGCCAGCCGCGACAGCGAGCGGCGCACGTCCTGGATCGCCGCCGACAGCCCCGGCAGCAGCCCGGCGGCGCGATCGCCGGCGTCAGCCACTTCGCCAGCCGGCGCGTCGTCGGCCGCGGCGCGCGGATGGCGGCCGAGCGCATTGAGAATCAGCGTGCGCAGTTGGTCGAGCGACACCGGCTTGGCGATGTAGTCGAACGCGCCGGCCTTGAGCGCATCGACGGCGTTGTCGGCGCTACCGTAGGCCGTGATGACCGCGACCGGCGTGCGTTCGGGCGAGGCCGACAACTGCCGCACGATCTCGATGCCAAGCCCGTCGCCGAGCCGCATATCGGTCAGCACCAGGCTGTAGCGGCGCTCGGCCAGACGCACGCGCGCCTCGGCCAGCGAGCCCGCCATCACCACGTCATGCCCCATGCGGCGCAGCGAAATGTCCAGCAGTTCGCGCAGGTCGGCCTCGTCGTCAATGACGAGAATCGGATCGGGGGCGGGCGGTCTGGCTGGCATGGGGACGGGGGTTCGGTGGGAATGCGGCGTGGATCAGGCGGCGACGACGTCGGACGTCTCGATGCGCATGGTCAGAACGAAGGCCTTGGTCGGCAGTGTATCGCGAGCCCCGCCGACCAGCATCCCGGTGCGATCGAGCAACGCTTCGAGCGCGATCGTGCCGTAGCGCACCTGCGCATCGTTGGCGCCGCACAGCTCGCGCGCCATGAACAGGCCCAGACCCGTGCCTTGCGGATTGCTGGTGAAAAACGGCTCGAACAGGCTGCGCTGCTGCTCGCGCGTGACTTCCGCGCCGTCGTTCCAGACGATCAGTTCGGCGTGGTGCTGGTCCAGCGCGTGCGCGAGCATGCGGATCGATCCGGGCAGGCGGCTGCAATAGCGCCACGCGTTGTCGAGCAGATTGCCCAGCACCTGCTGCAGTTGCGGCGTATCGAAGATCACGGGGCGCTGCAGGTCCACCACCACGCGGATCGCATTGGCGTTGACTTCGGCACGGGCGCCGGCGCGCGCGCGCATTTCCAGTCGCCAGCGGTCGACGATCTCAGGCAGCGCCTGGCCGAGGTCGATTGCGCTGTGACCCACCTTGGGACGGCGCGACAACTGCAGGACATCGGAAATCACCTGGTCAAGCCTGCGTACGTTGTCGCTGATGATGCGCAGCAGGCGCGCGTCGATATTGCCTTCGCCGCCGCCGGAATCGGCCAGCAGCTCGTTGGCCTGGCTGATCGCGGCCAGCGGATTGCGGATCTGGTGGGCCACGCTGGCCACCAACCGGCCCATTGCAGCGAGCTTTTCCTGCTGAACCTGCTCGGCGATGCGCTCCCAGCTTTCGATATGGACCAGCACCGTGTCGCGCATCTCGCTGCGCAGCAGCGTCTCGTCTTCGGGGCTCCACGCCATCGCCTCGCTCTGTGCGATGGCCAGGCGCAGCCGCGCCGCGCCCTCGGGCGACATGTCGTTCCAGCCGACGGTGTCCGGGCCGGTCGGCGACGAACCCGCGCCGGCCAGCGTGGAGCGCAGCCCCGCCAGCCCCGGCAGGACGAAACGCAGGCGCAGGCGCGTGTGCAACAGCGGATTGCGCGACGGCGTGGGGCGCGACGAAATCGGCAGCAGTTGCAGGATGCGCGGCACATCGTCCTTGCGCTGGATCCAGTCGCGCAGCATTTCCATCAGCGGCTGCAGACGCGGCATGCGCCGCAGGTCGAACAGCACGTTGTCGCGCTCGCCCATGCGCACCTGTCCTTGCTGGATCCGCTCATGCGGCTGCACGCCCAGCAGCACAAAGGCCGCGGGATTGGCGGCCACCACCACGCCGTTGGCGCGCACCAGCATCACGCCGTCCTGCATGTCGTTGACCATCAGCCGGTTGACCAGTTGCTGCAGGCGCAGCTCCTGCTCACGCGCCAGCGCCAGTTGTTCCTGGGCGATCTGCCGGTTGGCCAGCATGTACATCACCAGCGCGGCAATCATGAAGACCAGCCCGAACAGTCCCGAGCCAAGCAGATTGGCATCGGCCTGGCGCGCGAGCATGGTCTGCAAGAAGGGATGGACCATCACCAGCATCGCCGACACGGCCGCGGCGAACAGCGCGAACAGCAGGCTGGTCAGTGCGCCGGCTTCGAGTGCCGGCAGCAGGAAGATCATCGCCAGCCCTTCGGCATGGCTGGCATTGCGGCCGAGCACGATATAGATGGCAGCCAGCAGCGCCAGATCGACGAGAACCTGCGCACGCACGCGGAGGTGGAAACGGCGGCGCCACATCGTGCCGAGCAACGTCGCCAGGCCGATGCAGAGATAGGGCAGCACGACGGGAATGGCGGCTGCCGTGCGCGCATTGGCGCCCACGCCGATGGCCGCACCCGCGGCGGCGCGTTCCAGCGGCAGCCACGCATAGCCCAGCAGCAGCAGCGCCACGGCCAGGCGGGTCCAGCAGAAATAGCGCAGCAGGCGCCAGTGAAAGTCGGGCGGCTCGGGCTGGCGCCACAGAGCGCCCAGCGCGCGCCAGCCGCTCAGGGTCGACCAGGCCGAGGCCCGGCGCGTCATGCGCTGCCCTCGCCCGGGGAATCAGGCAGGTGACTGCGTCGGCAATAGTGCGAGCCGTGCCAGGCAATGGCGTCGGTTCGCGGTAGATGTACGCCGCATTGCGCGCATTGCACCATCGGCTCGATATCCGTATCGGCGGGGCTGGCGCCGCGCGGCTGGCCGGCTGCGCGCGATGGCGGGTTGGCGGCGTCGCGCGGGCTGGAGCGATCGCGCAGCCACCAGATGATGCCCAGCACGATGGCCAGCAGAAGGAAGATTCTTGCCATGGGATCGAAAGTACCGAAAAGGCGTTGGCCGGGGCGCGCCGGCCGGAAGTCAGGTAATCCGGTGCAGCACCACTTCGATCACAAAGCGGCTGCCGACGTAGGCCAGCAACAATATGCCGAACGATGCGATCACCCAGCGCAGCGCCGTGCGCCCGCGCCAGCCGCGGAAATGCCGGCCGATCAGGATGCCGCCGAACATCAGCCACGAGATGACGGCGAACACGGTCTTGTGATCGACGCGGAAAGCGCGCGCGAATAATTGTTCCGAAAACAGGAAGCCCGAGGCGATCGTCAGCGTCAGCAGCACAAAGCCGGCGCTGATCAGCCGGAACAGCAATTTTTCCAGCGTCAGCAACGGCGGCAGCAGATCGAGCCAGCGGCCCAGCCATTGCCCGGGCGCGCGTTCGCCGCCCGACACGGGGCGGGTGAAGCCGTGCAGGCGGCGCTCCGCCAGCAGCATCAGGAACGCGTGGAACGCCGCCAGCGTGAACAGCCCGTAGGCCACGTTGGCAATCACGAAGTGCAGCTTGAACAGCGGCCGCGCAGCGTATCCGAGAATCTGCGAGCCCGGAAAGGCCAGCGGAATCAGGCTGGTCAGCATCGCTACCGGAAATACGATCAGTCCCAGACCGGCCAGCGAAAAGAAAAAGCTCTCGATCCAGTAGATGCCGACGCCCAGCCAGAGCATCGCCGACAGCGCGAAGGCGAAGCCGAATATCATCCGGTCCGCCGGGAAGATGGTTTCGTGCAGCAGCATGCCGTGGCTGACCAGTGCGGCCATCACCAGTGCATGCCACCACGCCGGTTGGCCGTCGGCGCGGCCGCCGGCCGGCGCGGCAGGCGGCATCAGCACGGCCGTGGCGCTGGCGCCAGGACGCCCCGGATGGCCAGCCGGAGCCCCGCCGGCAGCCGCCAGCCGCGGGTTGCGCGTCGCCCAGCCGTGAAAGGCCAGGCCGCAGTAGAGAAGTGCCGTCAAGGCATACAGTACAATGGCCATTTGCGCAGTTTACCTTAGTGCCATCACGGGCGGTTTCGGCGATGGATTCCCGCCACAACGCTCCTGCACGGCCCGCTGCGTCCCGCACACAAGCCGATTTTCCTCCCCCTTCCTGCCATGCTGGATAACCTCACTCAACGCCTGGCGCGGGTCGTCAAGACCATGCGCGGCGAGGCCCGACTGACCGAGGCCAACACTGCCGAGATGCTGCGCGAAGTGCGCCTTGCCATGCTCGAAGCCGACGTGGCGCTGCCGGTCGTGCGCGACTTCGTTTCCCGCGTCAAGGAAAAGGCCCTTGGCGAGGAAGTGGTATCGAGCCTGACGCCGGGCCAGGCGCTGGTCGGCGTGGTGCAGCGCGAGCTGACCGCCGTGATCGGCGGCGACGAGGCGCTGACCGATCCCAAGCTCAACGAGCTGAACCTGAACGTGCAGCCGCCCGCCATCATCCTGATGGCCGGCCTGCAGGGCGCCGGCAAGACCACCACGTCGGGCAAGCTTGCCAAGTGGCTCAAGGAGAACAAGAAGAAGAAAGTGCTGACGGTGTCTTGCGACGTGTACCGTCCCGCCGCAATCGCCCAGCTCAAGACCGTGTCCGACCAGGTCGGCGCGGACTTCTTCCCGTCGCAGCCCGACCAGAAGCCGGTCGAGATCGCCCGCGCGGCGCTGGACTGGGCGCGCAAGCATTACCACGACGTGCTGATCGTCGATACCGCCGGCCGCCTTGGTATCGACGAGGCGATGATGCAGGAGATCGCCGCGCTGCACGCCGAACTGAAACCGGCCGAAACGCTGTTCGTGGTCGACGCGATGCTGGGCCAGGATGCCGTCAATACCGCCAAGGCGTTCAACGACGCCCTGCCGCTGACCGGCGTGGTGCTGACCAAGCTCGATGGCGATGCACGCGGCGGCGCCGCGCTGTCGGTGCGCCATATCACCGGCCGCCCGATCAAATTTGTCGGCGTCGGCGAAAAACTCGACGGTCTCGAGCCGTTCTACGCCGACCGCATGGCCCAGCGGATCCTGGGCATGGGCGACATCCTCGCGCTGGTGGAAGAAGCCCAGCGCGGCGTCGATATGGAAGCGGCCGAGAAGCTGGCCAAGAAGATCAAGAAGACCGGCGGCTTCGACCTCGAAGACTTCAAGGCGCAGATCGGCCAGATGAAGAAGATGGGCGGGCTGGGCAGCCTCGTGGACAAGCTGCCGGCGCAGTTCGCCCAGCAGGCGCAAGGCGCCAACATGGATCAGGCGGAAAAGCAGGTGCGCCGCATGGAAGGCATTATCAACAGCATGACGGCCGCCGAGCGGGCCAAGCCCGAGCTGATCAAGGCCAGCCGCAAACGCCGCATCGCGGCCGGCGCCGGCGTGCCCGTTCAGGAGGTCAACCGCCTGCTGAACCAGTTCGACCAGATGCAAGGCATGATGAAGAAGCTCAAGGGCGGCGGCATGATGAAGATGATGCGCCAGATGGGCGCGATGAAAGGCGGTATGAAAGGCCTTTTCAACCGCTGAACGCTGAACGCCAGGGCCGCCCGCGCCCTGCTCTATCCCGCAAAAGACAAACAGGACACCGATCATGATGACTGCCGAACAGGCCCGCGAGCTCTGGACCAGCTCCGAGGAAATCGTCAGCGCCCAGGAAGTGCAAGACTCGCTGGACCGCATGGCGCGCGACATCACCGAGAAGATGGGCGACGCCTTCCCGCTGGTGCTGTCCGTGATGGGCGGCGCCGTGGTGTTCACCGGCATGCTGCTGCCCAAGCTGCAATTTCCGCTGGAGTTCGACTACATCCACCTGTCGCGCTACAACAACAAGACCGTGGGCGGCGAGATGCAATGGCGCGTGGCGCCGCGCGAATCGGTGAAGGATCGCGTGGTGCTGGTGCTCGACGACATCCTCGATGAAGGCGAGACCATGGCGGCGATTCGCCAGCGCATCATGGACATGGGCGCCAAGGAATTCCACGCTGCCGTGCTGTGCGAAAAGACCCTCACCAAGCTCAAGCCGATGCATCCCGATTTTTGCGGCTTCAAGGTGCCGGACCGCTATGTCTTTGGCTGCGGCATGGACGTCAAGGGCTACTGGCGCAATCTCGGCGCGATCCGCGCGCTGGTCTGAACCACGCTGCATGCGCGGCGCGCCTACGCCCCGTGTGGCTGGGCGCCGAGGATCGGCCACAACGATGCGAGCAGCAGCAGCGCCATCACCAGGTTGAACACCCGCAACACGCGCGGCTGCGCCAGCCAACGGCGCAGCCCGGCGCCAAAAACCGCCCACGTGGTGATGCTGGGCAGGTTGATCGCAGCGAACACTCCCCCCATCACGGCGGCGTTGATCCAGATGTTCGGATGCAGCACGTAAGCCGTGCATGCGCCCACCGCCATCACCCACGCCTTGGGATTGACCCATTGGAACGCCGCCGCGCGCAGGAAGCTCATCGGGCGCGCCACGTCGCGGTCCTGTAACTGCCCGGCGGTGGCCAGCTTCCATGCCAGCCACACGAGGTAAATCGTGGCGGCCACGCGCAGCACGTGCCAGGTCCACGGAAATTCCGTGAAGGCCGATCCGAGACCCAAACCCACCACGGTCAGCATGAAAATCATGCCGACGCAGATGCCGAACAGATGCGGCACGGTGCGTCGGAATCCGAAATTCACACCCGAGGCCAGCAGCATGGTGTTGTTCGGGCCCGGCGTGATCGACGACACCAGCACGAAGGCGCAAAACGCGATCAACACGCTGGAACCGGGCAGGCTATTCGACAGGGAAACAGGAAGGTGCATGGCAACACGACTCGGCAAGAAATCCAGGGAGTCAGGCTACGCACACTTTATAAAACAGTACCGGTACAGTTGGCCGGAAAACTGCCAATACTGATCGTCCGGCCCACACCAGCCAGCCTGGACGCCACCGCTTCGACACGCCGTTGCGCCTAGCGGCCGCCCAATCCCTTCGCCACGCTCGCGGCCACGCCCACCGCCATACATAGCAGCACCGCTCCGGTCACGCGCTCGACCGTACGCACCGATCGCGCAAAGCGCCGCATCACGGCCGGATGGCGCACGGCCGCCGCCACAGCGATATCCCAGGCCAGCACGAGGCCGAACATCCAGACGCCATATCCGGCTTGCACCGCGAGCGGCGTATGCGTGCCGGTCAGCACGGCAAACAGGCTCGCGTAAAACAGGCCATTCTTGGGATTCAGGATCGCGCTGAGAAATCCCGTGCCGACCTGGGACAAATAGGCGCGCGGCGGCGGTGGCTCCGCTGGCTGCGGCGACAGCGCCACATCACCGCGCGAGCGCAGGAACTTCCATCCCAGCCACGCCAGATAGATACAGCCCATCCATTGCAGTGCGGAAAACAGGTCGTGAACCCCGGCCGAGGCGGCCAGGCCGGCGACCGCCATCGCGATATACGCGCCGTTTCCGAGCGCAATGCCGAGGCATACACCGCTGGCGTGGCGCACGCCGAATACCATCGCGGCGCGCACCACGAGAAAGAAGTCCGGCCCCGGACTGAGCAGCGCCAGCGCGTGCACGCCGGCCACCATCGCAAACTGGTGCCAGGACACCTGATCGAAAACCATCGCTGCCTCCGCGCGGTAAATGCCGCAAAGGCAAGCAGTCTGGCCAAATTGGCGCGGCGCGGATTGTAGAAAATTGCGGCGTCAGCGCGCGCGCTGATAGGCGCCCGGCGTCATGGCGACGCGCTGCTGGAAAGCGCGATGAAAGTGGCTTTGGTCGACAAACCCGAGCCGTTGCGCGACATCGGCCGGCGCGTCGCCACGACGCAGCAGCCGCCGCGCCTGGTTGATGCGGAGGTCGAGCTGAAATGCATGCGGCGTCATGCCGAACTGCGCACGAAACTGCCGGATCAGCTGATAGCGGCTCACGCCGGCCGCGGCGGCGAGATCTGCCAGCGGTAGGCGGTCGTCGTGGCGCGCGCGCAAAATCGCCGTCACGGAGGTGAGATTTGCGGACGCACTGTGCGCCGCCTCGGCGCCTTCGCCGAGCAATTGCTGCATGTCGCCGACAAACGCGATAAGCGCGGCTTCCTTTTCGGCCGGATCGGCTTCGGAAAACAACATCGCATTGAGCGCGCACACGATCCGGTAGGCTGCCGGATCGTGCTTGACGTGAATGCGGCGCACGCGCCCACGCCCCGCTTCATCGAGCACCGCGTCGGCCCATTGCGCATCGATGTGGATCATCTGGTAGCTCCAGCGGCTATCCGGCGCGGGATTGCACGCGTGCACGCAGTTTGCCGGCACCCACACGACCGCGCCTGGACGCAGCGCCGACGTCAGCGAATCGTGACTGAACACGCTGCTGCCGGCGTCGACTGCGCCCACGGACAGCGTGGGATGCGTGTGACTTTGATAAGCGGCGCGGCTGTCGCAGGCGCGCCGGCTTTCCACCATGGGCAGCGCCGTATCGAACCAGCAGCGGCTCAACCGCGGCTGCGGTACGGATGCTCGCGCAGCCATTTGGTGGCAATCCATTTTTCGCCGGATTCGACGGGCAGCCCGGCATGCAGCGTGCGCTCGTCGAGCGAGCCGTCGGGCAGCTTGTAGCCGAACAGCACCGCATTGCCCTTGACCGGCGCAACTTCCAGGCCGAGCCGCGGAAACGCGGTGGCGCCACCCGCGGGCGGACTGTTCAGGTAGATCACCAGCGTGGCCACGCGCTGGCCGCCGACGCGCAGCTGGCGCGCCTCGCCAGGGCGTTGCGGATTGAAGAAATCGAAATGCGGCTGATATTCGCCGCCGGGCTTGTAGTTGAGGATCTGCAGCCCTTCACCATGATCGACGGGCAGGCCAGTCACGGCGGCAATGCGCGCCTCGATGCCGGCGATCAGCGGGTGCTCGCCCACCTGGAACATCGCGCCCATGCTCGTGCGTGCATCGATCAGGTTTTCGTCGCCGGTATCGGGATTGACCACCGGCGAGCGCTGCAGTCGGTCGCGCGCCAGCGTAACAAGTGCATCGCATTCGGGACCGTCGAGCAGATTCTGTAGCAGCAGGATGCGCGGCGCTTCCATCGCGAACAGGATGGGAATGTCGCGGCCTTCGTGGCGGAAAACATTGCCGCCGGCAGCCATGGCTTGCGGTGTGGCCGGGCCCGGACGCATCGCGGGCTGGCGCGCCGGGGGCGGCAGGGGCGATGGCCGCTCGCGAGGCGATGCGGGAGAGGCGAGCGCCGCGTTGACCATATCGCGCGCAAAGGTGGCATCGTAGCCGGAGCGCAGCATCGACAGCACCAGCGACTCCGCGTCGAAGCCCTGTTCGATATGCCGCGCGAGCCAACGCTCGAGCTCCGGCGACGATGCGCTGTATCCCGCGCGGGGCTCGCGGGTCATGATGGATTGGTCAATCGTTGCGGCGAAAAAGGATTGCGCGCCGGCGCCTCTGGCGGCAATGCGCGACGCGCGGGCGCAGCGGCCGCGCCAGCCGCGGCGCCGTCCGGATCGCCCGCAATCGTTACGGTGGCCTCGGAATACTGCCAACGCTTCCACGCGGCCAGCACCGCATTGGGATACTCGGGACGCCCACGGCTACCGTTGTAGCGGCCCAGCGCCAGGAATAGATCGCCGTTTTCCCGATCCAGATAGTGGCGCAGAATCGTGCAGCCGTAGCGCAGGTTGCTCTGCAAATGAAACAGCTTGCGCGTATCGCCATCGCCAATGGTGCGCACCCAGAACGGCATCACCTGCATCAGGCCGCGCGCATCGGCAGAGCTGATCGCATATTTGCGAAAGCCGCTCTCCACTTGCACCAGCCCAAGCACCAGCGACGGCTCCAGGCCGGCACGCTTGGCTTCGTAGTAGACCGATTCGATCAACTCGACACGCGTTTGCGGGTCCGGCATGCGGGCTTCGAGCCGGCGCGACATTTCGCCCAACCACTTCAGGTAGCCAAGCTTCTCGGCGCCGGAGACAAAAGTCGGACGCACCGGCCGGTTGTCGGCAATGGCCGATGCTAGCGCGCTGCGCACGGAATCGGCCAGCGCCTCTTCCTTCTGCGCGCCGGCGTGAGCGGCCGAGGCCAGCAAGGCGCAAAGCAGTCCTCCCGCGATTGCGGCGGTCCATCGGCGGGAGGTCTGCAGGCCGGCAGCACGCATGGCGAAGGCGATCAAAGGTCGGTCATCCGTCGATCAATTGGCCAGCAGGTTACGCACGTGCGCAACCACGTCGGCCACCGGGACCTGCGTGGCCTGCGCATCGCGACGGCCCTGGTATTCGACCTTGCCTTCCTTGAGGCCGCGGTCGCCCACCACCACGCGATGCGGCACGCCGATCAGTTCCCAGTCGGCAAACATCACGCCCGGCCGTTCGCCGCGGTCGTCCAGCATCACGTCGATGCCGGCTGCCAGCAGCTCGGCGTGGATGCGGTCCGCCTCGGCTTTCACAGCCTCGTTGCGGTCGTAACCGACCGGGCACACCACCACTGCAAACGGCGCAATCGCGGCCGGCCAGATAATCCCGCGCTCGTCGTAGTTCTGTTCGATCGCGGCACCCAGAATGCGCGTGACGCCGATCCCGTAGCAGCCCATCTGCATCGGCTGCGTCTTGCCGGTTTCGTCGAGGAACACGGCGTTCATCGATTCCGAATAACGGGTGCCAAGCATGAATACGTGGCCGACTTCGATACCGCGGCAGATCTCGAGCGTGCCCTTGCCGTCAGGCGATGCATCGCCGACCACCACGTTGCGCAGGTCCGCCACGACGGGTTCGGGCAGGTCGCGGCCCCAGTTCACGCCGGTGTAGTGATAATCGCGCTCGTTAGCGCCACAGCAGAAATCGCTCATGTTGGCGACGGTGCGGTCGACCACGACCTTCACCGGCTTTTTGGTGCCGATCGGGCCGAGGTAGCCGGGCGGCGTGCCGAAGGTCTCGACGATCTCGCTTTCGGTGGCGAAGCGGAATTCAGCCAGGCCCGCGACCTTCGACGCCTTCACCTCGTTCAGTTCGTGGTCGCCGCGGATCAGCAGCAGCCAGATCTGCGTGCCGGCGTCGCCGTCGGTGGCCAGCACGATCGACTTGACCGTGCGCGCCAGCGGGATGTTCAGGAATTCGGCCACGTGCTCGCACTTGGCTTTGCCGGGCGTCGACGCCTTCACCAGGTCCTCGGCGGGTGCAGGGCGCTCGGCCTGCAGCGGCAGGGCCTCGGCGGCTTCCATGTTGGCCGCGTAATCGGACGTGGGGCAGTAGACGATGGCATCCTCGCCGGTATCGGCGATGACGTGGAATTCGTGCGAGCCCGAGCCGCCGATGGCGCCGTTATCGGCGGCCACCGCGCGGAATTCCAGGCCGAACCGCTTGAAGATGCGCACGTAGGCGTCGTACATGTTCTGGTACGAAACCTTCAGGCCGTCGATGTCGCGATCGAACGAATACGCGTCCTTCATCGTGAATTCGCGGCCGCGCATGATGCCGAAACGGGGGCGGCGCTCGTCGCGGAACTTGGTCTGGATCTGGTAGAAATTGACCGGCAACTGCTTGTAGCTGCGGATGTCGCTGCGGGCGATATCGGTCACCACTTCCTCGGAAGTCGGCTGCACGGCGAAGTCGCGCTCGTGGCGATCCTTCAGGCGCAGCAGTTCGGGGCCCATCTTGTCCCAGCGGCCGGTTTCCTGCCACAGCTCGGCCGGCTGGACCACCGGCATCAGCAGCTCGACCGCGCCGGCGCGGTTCATTTCCTCGCGAACGATGTTTTCCACCTTGCGGATCACGCGCAATCCCACCGGCATGTAGCTGTAGATGCCGGCGCCCAGCTTCTTGATCATGCCGGCGCGCATCATCAATTTGTGCGACACGATTTCCGCGTCGGCGGGTGCTTCCTTGAGGGTGGAAATAAAGAATTGCGAGGCTTTCATGCGTGCTTTCTCGTAAGGCCGGGCGCCGGCTGGGCTTCCCGACTTGCCGCTCGCGCGGCATCCATTGGGTCGGACGCGCCTGAAACTGCCCATTTCGTCGGGGAAAACCAGCATCCCCGGTGTCAGGCCGTCGCGCGCGCATCCTTTATAATCGACGTAATTCTAAAGGATTCGAGGTGCAGTCATGCTCGATCGTGAAGGCTTTCGCCCGAACGTCGGCATCATCCTCATCAACGCACGTAACGAGGTTTTCTGGGGCAAGCGAATCGGCGAACACTCCTGGCAGTTCCCGCAAGGTGGCATCAAGTACGGCGAAACGCCGGAACAGGCCATGTACCGCGAGCTGCATGAAGAGGTCGGCCTGCTTCCGGAGCACGTCAGGATCGTCGGTCGCACGCGCGACTGGTTGCGTTATGAGGTGCCGGACAAGTTCATCCGCCGCGAGATCCGCGGCCACTATAGGGGCCAGAAACAGATCTGGTTTTTGCTGCGCATGGTCTGCCGCGATTGCGACATCCACCTGCGCGCGACCGATCATCCTGAATTCGACGCGTGGCGCTGGAGCGATTACTGGGTGCCGCTGGACGCGGTGATCGAATTCAAGCGCGAGGTGTACCAGTTGGCGCTGACGGAGTTGTCGCGCTTCCTGCATCGCGGGCGCGCGCCACTGAGCCCGTACGGGCATCACGGCGGCCATGGACGACACGGCGACGGCGGCCGACAGGCCCGCGCGCCGGCGGTGGCGGCGGTGGCGTCGACCACGGTGAGCGTGACGGTCACGGCATCGGCTACCATTCAGGGGGCCGCGCAGGATGTAGCGGCCGCAGCACCCGTATCGCCGGCCACGCCGGCAACCACCTCACGGAGTTCCGATGACTAGTTTCAGCGGCCGGGGCATTCGCGCCGGCCTGTTGTTGGCCATGGCCTGCCTGGCCCTGGCCGGCTGCAAGACCACCGGCAAGGGCATGCCCGAGGAAGAACAGCAGGCCGATAGCGCCTGGATCAATCCCTTCGAGGACAAGCCGTTCAAGGAAAACGAGTTCACCTTGCCCGCGCTGCCGCGCGACGAGGACCTGATCCCATTCACGGTCAATGGATCCGACAGTTTCCGTTTCGCAGTGGATCCCAAGTCGATTTCGGTCGGCGCAGACAGAGTCGTGCGCTACACAGTCGTGATCACCAGTGCTGGCGGTGGACGCAACGTGACCTACGAAGGCATGCGCTGCGACGCATTCGAGCGGCGCATCTACGCCACGCTGCCGAAGGGCGCGACGGCCTGGGTGCCGAATCTCGGCGAGGACCGTGACCTGTGGCGCCGCATGGAGACGCGGTCCCGCAATGCCTATGCGGCCACCCTGGCGACGGACTATTTCTGCGAAGGCCGCACCGTTGCGGGCAAGCCGGAAAAGCTGATCCGCGATCTGAAGGCCTACGCGCCGAGCCACTGATCCGGCGGCGTCCGCAGACGAAAAAAGGCGAGTCCTGTTACGGGACTCGCCTTTTTGTTTGGTCGCCTAGGCGCGCTCAGACCAGCACGAGATTGTCGCGATGAATCAGTTCCGGCTCGTTCAGGTGGCCAAGCACCGATTCAATTTCCGACGATGGCTTACGAGCGATCAGGCGCGCTTCCGCGCTGGAATAGTTGGTGATGCCACGCGCGACCTCCCGGCCGGCGCCATCCACGCAGGCGATCACTTCGCCGCGCGCGAACTCGCCCTGCACCTCTGTCACGCCGATCGGCAGGAGCGACTTGCCGCCGCTGGTCAGCTTCTCGACCGCGCCGGCATCGATCACCACGCGGCCGCGCAGCTGCAGGTGGTCCGCCATCCATTGCTTGCGCGCGGTGAGTCGCCCGGTCGGCGCCAGCAGTTGCGTGCCGATGCCCTCGCCGTTGGCCAGCCGGCCCAGCACATCGGGCTCCCGCCCCGATGCGATGGTCGTATGCGCGCCGGACTTCGCCGCGCGCTTGGCCGCCAGGATTTTGGTCAGCATGCCGCCGCGCCCGATCGACGTACCGGCGCCGCCGGCCATGGCCTCGAGCTCCGGTGTACCGGCCAGCGCCTCGTGGACAAACGTGGCGTTCGGGTCCTTGCGGGGATCGGCGGTGTAGAGGCCCTGCTGATCGGTCAGGATCACCAGGACATCGCCCTCGATCAGATTGGTGACCAGCGCGCCGAGCGTGTCGTTATCGCCGAATTTGATTTCGTCGGTCACGACCGTGTCGTTTTCATTGATGATCGGCACGACGCCCAGCGACAACAGCGTCAGCAACGTGGAGCGCGCGTTCAGGTAGCGCTCGCGGTCGGCCAGGTCGGCGTGGGTCAGCAGCACCTGCGCGGTACGAATGCCGTAGCGGCCGAACTGGCTCTCATAGACCTGCGCCAGTCCCATCTGCCCCACGGCCGCCGCCGCCTGCAACTCGTGGATTTCCTTCGGACGACGCGCCCATCCCAAGCGCTGCATGCCTTCGGCAATCGCTCCCGAGCTGACCAGCACCACTTCCTTGCCGGCGCCGCGCAGCTTGGCGATCTGCGCCGCCCAGCGCGCAATGGCGTCGTGGTCCAAGCCCTTGCCGTCGTTGGTAACCAGGCTCGAACCCACCTTGACGACGATACGTTTTGCCTGGGCGATGACCGATTGCATGACGAATTTCCTGTCTCGGGGAACGGATTGTTATGGTTGTGGCGATGCGTGCGGGCTTTAGGCTTCGCTGCCGTCGCCGCGTTCGACGTTATGCAGGCGGTCGTCCAGGCGGATGTCGGGCTCGGCCAAGGCCGCGGCCTCTTCGGCCTTGAGCGCCGCCAGATGGTCCTTGATCGCATAGATCAGCTCGCGGCAGCCTTCGCCGGTCAGTGCCGAAATATGGAACACCGGGCCCTTCCACTTGTAACGCTTGATGAAGTCCTTGACCCGCGTGGCACGTTCTTCGTCCGGCACCATGTCCAGCTTGTTCAGCACCAGCCAGCGCGGCTTGTGATAGAGCGTTTCGTCGTACTTCTTCAGTTCGTTGACGATCGCCTTGGCTTCGGCCACGGGATCGACGGTTTCATCGAACGGCGCGATGTCGACGATATGCAGCAGCAGGCCGGTGCGCTGCAGATGGCGCAGGAACTGATGTCCCAGCCCGGCGCCTTCGGCCGCGCCTTCGATCAGGCCGGGAATGTCGGCCACCACGAACGATTGTTCGTGGTCGACGCGCACCACGCCCAGGTTCGGGTGCAGCGTGGTGAACGGGTAATCGGCAACTTTCGGCCGGGCGTTAGAAATATGCGAGATGAACGTCGACTTGCCGGCATTCGGCATGCCCAGCAGACCGACGTCGGCCAGCACCTTCAGTTCCAGCTTGAGCATGCGGCGCTCGCCGGGCTTACCGTCGACCTGCTGGCGCGGCGCGCGGTTGGTGCTCGACTTGAAATGCAGGTTGCCCCAGCCGCCCATGCCGCCCTCGGCCAGGCACACGATCTGGCCATGCTCGGTCAGATCGGCAATGACCTCGCCGGAATCCATGTCGGTGATCAGCGTGCCCACCGGCATGCGCAGCGTGATGTCTTCGCCGGCCGCGCCATAGCAGTCGGAGCCGCGGCCGTTTTCGCCGTTCTTGGCCACGTGCTTCTTGGCGTAGCGGAAGTCGATCAGCGTATTGATATTGCGGTCGGCCTGCGCGAACACGCTGCCGCCGCGGCCGCCGTCGCCGCCATCGGGGCCACCGAAGGGCACAAATTTCTCGCGCCGAAACGAAGCGCTTCCGTTACCGCCATTGCCGGCGATCGCTTCGATACGGGCTTCGTCAATGAACTTCATGTTGGTTTTCCGTGGTGGGTCAGACTCCCGCTCCGGAAACGTCGACATAACGAAGCGAAGCGGTGCCGGCAAGCGCGCGGCAAGGTTTCGGCCCGCGCACGGGCCGTCTGCATGGCGGCAGACAGAGCAAATGGTACGGCAAGGCCGCACCACGACGCCAGAAGCGTTTGACTGGCGCTTCTGGGCGCCGGAAAACAAAAAGCCCCGCATGCGATGCGGGGCCTTCGTGCTGCAAAGGCTGTTATCAGGCCGCCGGGACGACGCTGACTTGCTGCTTCTTGGCAGCGCCCTTGACGGCGAACTGCACGTGGCCGTCCACCAGCGCGAACAGGGTGTGGTCTTTGCCGATACCCACGTTGTCACCGGCGTGCACGCGCGTGCCGCGTTGACGAACGATGATGCCGCCGGCGTTGATGGCCTGGCCACCGTACACCTTCACACCCAGACGCTTCGATTCCGAATCACGGCCGTTCCGCGTAGAACCGCCGCCTTTTTTCTGTGCCATGTCTTAACTCCAGTTGACCTATTGCGATGTTGCCTGTGGTTGAGCGCCAGCTCAGGCCACGATGGCTTCGATGCGCAGTTCGGTGTAATTCTGACGATGGCCCTGACGCTTCTGGTAGTGCTTGCGACGGCGCATCTTGAAGATCTTCACCTTGTCGTGACGACCTTGGGCGATAACGGTAGCCTTGACGGAAGCCCCGCTCACCAGCGGCGTACCAAATTTGATTTGGTCGCCAGCGCCCACTGCGAGCACCTGGTCCAGCGTGATTTCTGCGCCAATGTCAGCCGGTATCTGTTCTACTTTCAGTTTTTCGCCAGCAGCAACCTTGTATTGCTTGCCGCCGGTTTTTACGACCGCGTACATTGTCGAACCTCTCGATGTTGAGTGAAACGTTGAATACTGCTCCGATGCCTTCCGGAGCCGGCGCCGTTTCGTGCGCCGCAGACGGTGCGCGCGTGAGCGCGACCGAAGGAACCGGCGATTATAGACCGGTTCAAAGAAAAGCGCAAAGAAAACAATAAGATACGTCGCCGCGGCGCATGCTGCGGCGGACTGCGCACTTCGTGGCGCGATGTGTCAGGTCAAGTCGGCCAGCAGGAACCCGGCAAGCGCAGCAAACGCCACCCACCAGGCGGAGCGGCGGACAGGCCGTCGAGTCACCCTTTGTTTGTTCATGACGGGATTATAGAGGCGGCTGCTACCGCGTGAGACGGCCGATAAACCCTTCCAATGCGGCGCATGGACCGTCATGGCCTCACGCGCATCGCATATAATCCTCCGGTTTTGGTGCGACACGCACACTCGTGTCCGGGTAGCTCCAACGTAAGGAGCATCGACCTTCCGTTGAGACAAGGGGAAAGCCTCGGCCTGAACCGTCCAATCTCAACCATTTCTTGCTTTGACAAGCCCAGCCGCAAGGTTGGAGCGAGTCCATGTGTTGCGGGAAGGCCAGCGTATCGGCTAACTCGCAGCTTGCTATTTGCTGGATGGATTTCCAGCCATTGCCCAAAGGCGGGGACGCTTGCCTTTGGGCAGGTGTCTTTGCAGTACGCGCTCTCCCCGGAGGGTGCGGGTGGACATGCAGCGGCAGTTTCGCTGCGTGTTCGCTACATAGCATTTAAACCGACCCAATAGGGTCGGCGCTACGTTCTTTGGGACACAGGCCATGCGCTCGTAAGAGCCCGTCTGTTGTCAAGCGCCTGCCAGCACGGAGGCACTGAAGTAATGAAGTGAGGTTTCCCGGAGCGTATAGCTCTGCGCGTTATGGTTCGGTCGAATACACCCGCGAGGGTGCCTCGATAGAGAACCTGCTATGCGACTAGCAGTAGCCTAGGGAGACATGCGTCACTGGTAACGGTGGGGTGTGAAGCTCTTCTGACAACGCTGCCCCCGTAAGGGTGCGTCCATGCCGTGAGGCGGGGATGTAAAGGCTCCAAGCAGCAAAGGGGTCGAGGTGCGGGCTGGCTGGTATGGGTAACGCAGTGAACTGCTGATAAACGTCGTAAGGATTGCGGTGCCAAAGCTGCTGATAGGCACTAACCAAAAGGTACGTGGTCGGATGCCCCGCTCAAAACTCGGGACACGTCGCTAGTATGACCACCGGCGAAGAGGCAGGCCCTAACCCAGTCGTGTAATGCGCAGGGAACGTGGTAAGCCCGTATGGCTGCCGGAGTGCAGTTTGACTCAGGCAGGCGAACCGTAAGGAACGCTGTTGGCTGTGCGGGTATGGGAGGTTGGAAAAAGCGAACGCCAGGCTGTAATGGTCCGGATAGGGGTTGAAACATCATCCCACGCGAAAGCGAGCAGACTTCCAACTGGTCTTTCGTCGCAAGGCGGCTGACTGAACTCGCTTGTTTAATTTTCTTCCCTTGGGGGGTGACATGCCCCCAAGGGGGCATGTTGTCTCTGCTGTTTGGGGAAGTCCTCAAGATAGGAGAGCAGCATGGAAGCATTGATCCGAGAGGATGAATCTGCGCCCTCCGGCATCCCGCAACGATGGGGCGACATCAATTGGCGCCGCGTCGATCGGAATGTTCGGGCAATGCAGATTCGAATTGCGAAGGCAACACAGGAAAGGGACTGGCGCAGGGTGAAAGCCTTGCAACGATCCCTGACCCGCTCGTTTTCCGCCAAAGCATCGGCGGTAAGGCGAGTGGCGATGAACCAAGGTGCGCGGACGGCAGGAGTCGACCGCGAAAAGTGGAAATCGCCTGAGGTCCGATGGGAAGCCATTGGGCGGTTGAAGCGCCGGGGGTATCGGCCCATGCCATTACGGCGGGTCTTTATCCCCAAAGCCAACGGGAAGGAACGCCCTCTGGGTATTCCGACCATGTTGGACAGAGCCATGCAGGCGTTGTATCTGCTGGCGCTGGAACCAGTGTCCGAAGGGACGAGCGATCCGAACTCCTATGGGTTCCGGATCAATCGATCCACGGCGGATGCCATGTCCCAGCTATTCGTCAACTTATCCAGAAAGGCTTCGGCCCAATGGATCCTAGAAGCGGATATCAAAGGGTGTTTCGACCATATCAGCCACGACTGGCTGGAACGCAATGTCCCTATGGACAAAGCAATCCTGCGGAAGTGGCTGAAAGCTGGCGTGGTATTTCAAGGCCAGTTTCAGGCGACCGACGCTGGAACACCACAGGGGGGCATCATTTCCCCGACCTTGGCTAACGTGGCACTGAATGGGTTGGAACAACAACTGGTCGAGTCCCTACGGGCAAAGCTGGGAGTAACCAACACTAAGAAGTTGAAAGTGAATGTCGTACGGTATGCGGATGACTTCGTGATCACCGGCTACACGCCGGAAGTTCTAGAAAACGAAGTGAAGCCGTGGGTGGAACAGTTCCTAGCAACAAGGGGGCTTTCGCTGTCCACGGAGAAAACGCGAATCGTCAACATCGCTGAAGGCTTTGACTTCCTTGGGTGGAATTTCCGGAAGTACTCGGGAACCCTGCTCATCAAACCGAGCAAGAAGAACGCACAAACGTTTTATTGCAAGGTGAAGGAGGTCATCAGTACTCACAGCGGGCGAAAGCAGGCGGACCTGGTCCAAACGCTGAACCCGATGCTTAGGGGCTGGGCGCAGTATCACAGCCCAGTGGTTGCGAAGGCGACGTTCACCAGAATGGAGCACCTGATTTTTAGGGCTCTGTGGCGGTGGGCAAAACGGCGACATCGAAGAAAGAAAGTTGACTGGGTGCGAAAGAAATATTTCGCATCAATCGATGATCGGAATTGGGTGTTCGGTTCCACGGAAGTGAACAAGGCTGGCGAACGCTACTGGAAAGGACTGTATTCGATCCCGAGTACGCCAATCCGGAGGCACAAGAAGGTGCGGGGGGATTACAACCCTTTCGACCCAGCGCAGGAAATGTATGGCGAAACGCTGCGACAGGAACGCATGGCAGAGAGCATGGCGTACCGGAAGCAGTGGGCAAAGCTGTTCATGTCCCAGCGAGGCTTGTGCGCGGTGTGTCACAGCGCGATAAGCAAAGAGACCGGGTGGCATGACCATCACATCGAACCCCGAGTAGTAGGTGGGTCCGACGCTCTAAGCAATCGTGTACTGGTACATCCCGACTGCCATGTCCAGGTTCATCACTACGGAAGAGTCGCAGTGAAGCCGGTGTTTGAATAACTCATACATTTTGTAGAGGCTTGAGCCGTATGCGGGGAAACTCGCACGTACGGTTCTTAGGGGGGAGGGGTCTAGCAATGGGCTCCTCCTACCCTCCCGAAACGGTGATCTCATCTTGTCCCAGTCTTCCGCCACTGCCTTGCTTGCCCCGGTCGCTGCCGACATGCGCGCCGTTGACGCCGTTATCCGCCGACGCCTGTCGTCGGAGGTTCCGCTGATCGAACAGATCGGCGAATACATCATCGGCGCGGGCGGCAAGCGCCTGCGCCCGGTCATCCTGCTGCTGTCCGCGCGCGCGTTCGGCTATGAAGGCCACCGCCACCACGAGCTGGCCGCCGTCGTGGAATTCATCCACACTGCCACGCTGCTGCATGACGATGTAGTGGACGAATCCGAGCTGCGTCGCGGCCGCGAGACCGCCAACGCGGTATTCGGCAATGCGGCCAGCGTGCTGGTGGGCGATTTCCTCTATTCGCGCGCCTTCCAGATGATGGTGGAAGCCGGCAGCATGCGGATCATGGAGATTCTCTCCAACGCCACCAATGTGATCGCCGAAGGCGAAGTGCTGCAGTTGCTGAACATGCACGACCCCGATGTGACGGTCGAACGATACCTCCAGGTCATCCGCTACAAGACCGCCAAGTTGTTCGAGGCATCGTCACAACTCGGCGCCGTGCTGGCCGGCGCGGACGCGGAAATGGAAGAAGCCGCCGCCGAATACGGGCGCCGCATCGGCACCGCGTTCCAGTTGATCGACGACATGCTCGACTACACGGCCAGTGCGGAACAGATGGGCAAGAACGCTGGCGACGACCTGCGCGAGGGCAAGCCCACGCTGCCGCTGCTGCACTTGCTGGAACACGGCACCCGCGAGCAGCGTGAATTGGCGCGCGACGCGATCGTGCAAGGCGGCACCGAACATTTCGACGCCGTTTTCTCCGCGATCCACGCCAGCGGCGCGCTCGAGGTAACGTTCGCGGCCGCCCAGCGCGAAGCCGAAGCCGCGGAAAAAGCCGCACGGCAATTTCCCGATTCGGACCTCAAGACGACCCTGGTGGAACTCTGCGCCTATTCGCTGCAACGCCAGAGCTAAAGATCGGTGACGCCTTTTCTTTGGCTTTTCACTTCCCATCCGCAAAAAACGCTGCTAGAATTTTGTTCTTTGCTGCTCGCGACGCAAGTTGCACGGCAAACGAAATCGGGGTGTAGCTTAGCCTGGTAGAGCGCTACGTTCGGGACGTAGAGGCCGGAGGTTCGAATCCTCTCACCCCGACCAGATTTCGATGATCGGCACGCCGGTCATCCCAAGCATCAACAGAAAAGCCGCGCAGCAATGTGCGGCTTTTTTGCATTTGCTGCCCGATCCCGCCTTTGCCTGCCTTCGCGCGCAGCGCTGTCCGCCGCGGCCGGGCGCTCCGCCCCGCCTTGCTCCCGCCTCCGTTTTTTTGCCCCGCGCAAGTAGGGTTGCAGCCGTGTCGCGCAAACGCCAACGCGCGCGCGGGCCGGCTTTACAAAAAGTGACCCCGGCTGCAAACTGCCCCGATCCGGGACCCTCGCCCCGCTAGATCCCGCCGCAGTCAACCGCGCCGCCCGCCTTGCTGGTTTCAGGGCCGAGCGAGCGCAACTTGCACAGTATTTCGCCATGACACTAGGCCTTGCGCTTGCCCAGAGCCGGCGGATCGCGCCAGCGCTGCTAGCTCAGCTGGAGCAGTCGGCACGGGAAAAGAAAACGCAGTTGATCGATGAAATCATCGGCACCGGCACGATGTCGGCTCATGACGTCGCGATCTTTGCCGCGGACAAGTATCAGTTGCCGCTGCTGGACCTGTCGCAATACAACCTTAATCGCGTGCCGCCGGCGCTGGCCGGTAATCGGGAGTTCCACGCCCATCGCCTGCTGCCGCTGGGCCGGCGCGAAAACCGGCTGATCGTAGCGATGTCTGACCCGGCGAATCAAACCGGCATCGACGCGATCCGCCAGAAGTTCAACCTGCCGGTGGAAACCGTCGTCGTAGAGCACGACAAGCTGATGAAGCACGTGCGCGCGGCTGGCGAATCCGTCGGCACACTCAAGAACATCTCGCCCGTTACGCCCACGGTGCAGAAGATGATCGAGTACGACCCGACAGCGGCCGCGGCAAGCGCGCGCAAGGGCCCGTCCAACGACATCGACGATGCGCCCGTGGTGCGCTTCCTGCAGAAGCTGCTGACCGAAGCCTTCCATCGCGGCGCATCGGACCTGCACTTCGAACCATTCGAATTCTTCTATCGCGTGCGTTTCCGCGTCGACGGCGTGCTGCAGGAGGTTGCGCGGCCGCCGCTCGATATCCGCGACAAGATCGCCACGCGCATCAAGGTACTGTCGCGGCTCGATATTTCCGAAAAGCGCGTGCCGCAAGACGGCCGGATGAAGCTTCTGATCTCTGTGCCGAAGGAAAAGGACAGCAAGGAAACGGTCGACAAGGCGATTGACTTCCGCGTGTCGACACTGCCTACGCTGTTCGGCGAAAAAATCGTGATGCGGATTCTCGATTCGTCATCCGACAAGCTCGACATCGACCAGCTCGGCTACGAGCCCGAACAGAAGCAGTTGCTGCTCGACGTGATCAAGCGGCCGTACGGGATGGTGCTGGTCACCGGCCCGACCGGCAGCGGCAAGACCGTATCGCTCTATACGTTCCTGAACATGCTGAATCAGGGCGACATCAATATTTCCACGGCCGAGGATCCGGCGGAAATCCAGTTGCCGGGCATCAATCAGGTCAACGTCAACGACAAGGCCGGCCTGACCTTTGCGGCAACGCTGAAGTCTTTCCTGCGCCAGGATCCGGACATCATCATGGTGGGCGAAATCCGCGATCTGGAAACGGCCGACATCTCGATCAAGGCGGCGCAGACGGGCCACCTCGTGCTGTCCACACTGCACACCAACGATGCGCCGACCACGCTGACGCGGCTGATGAACATGGGCGTGGCGCCGTTCAATATCGCCTCGTCGGTGCTGATGATCACCGCACAGCGGCTGGCGCGCCGGTTGTGCACGTGCAAGCGGCCCGGCGAGCTGGCGCCGCAGGTGCTGATCGACGCCGGCTTCTCGGAGGCCGATATCGACGGCAGCTGGCAGCCTTACCATCCGGTCGGCTGCGAGCGCTGCAACGGCAGCGGATACAAGGGACGTTGCGGCATTTATCAGGTGATGCCGATTTCGGAGCCGATGCAGCAGATCATTCTGTCGCACGGCACGGCACTGCAGATAGCCGAACAAGCCCGTCGGGAGGGCGTGCTATCGTTGCGGGAAGCTGGACTCAAGAAGGTCAAGCAGGGCGTCACGTCACTCGAAGAAGTGCTGGCGACCACAAACACGTAAAACAATAGTTAGTCGGGGGTCAACATCATGGCGACGCGCGCACCAGCGGCGAGCGCCCGGACGGCAGCGCCGTCGCGGGCCAAATCGGGGCAGAAGGCGCCCACGCAATACATCTTTGAATGGGAAGCCAAGGACCGCAAAGGCAAGTCCTTCAAGGGCGAGCAGCGGGCCGAGAGCCAGGCCGAAGTCACGGCCACCCTGCGCAAGCAGGGGCTGACCGTCGTCAAGATGAAAAAGCGCAAGGCGGCGCGCGGCAAGAAAATCACCGAAAAGGACATCGCGTACTTCACCCGCCAGCTGTCGACGATGCTCAAGGCCGGCATTCCGCTGCTGCAGTCCATCGACATCATCGCGCGCGGCCACGCCAACCCGAATTTCACGCAGTTGCTCAACATCATCCGCTTCGACATCGAAGCCGGCAGCAGCATGGCCACAGCGTTCCGCCGCCATCCGCGCTACTTCGACACGCTCTATTGCAATCTCATCGACGCCGGCGAACAGGGCGGTATTCTCGACGCCCTGCTGGAACGCCTTTCGCTCTACATGGAAAAGAGCATCGCGCTGAAGAGCCAGATCAAGTCCGCGATGATCTATCCGATCGCGGTGCTGACCGTGGCCTTTGCCGTGACCGTGGTGTTGATGATCTTCGTGATCCCGGCCTTCAAGGGGGTGTTCTCAAGCTTCGGCGCCGCGCTGCCCGCGCCCACCCAGATGGTCATCGGCATGTCCGACTTCTTTGTCGACCACTGGTATCTGATCATTGGCGTGCCGATCTTCTCCATCATCGGCTACATCCACGCGCGCAGAAAATCGGAAAAGGTGCAGCGCTGGCATGACAAGGCGCTGCTCAGGATGCCGATCTTTGGCAGCCTGTTCCGCAAGGCCGTGATTGCCCGCTGGACGCGCACGCTGGCCACGATGTTCGCCGCCGGCACGCCGCTGGTGGAATCGATGGAGTCCGTGGCGGGCGCCGCGGGCAACTGGCTGTACTACGACGCCACGCGCGAGATCGAACAGTCGGTGCGCATCGGCACCAGCCTGACCAACGCCATGCAGGCCACGCACGTGTTCGACAACATGGTGCTGCAGATGACACAAATTGGTGAGGAATCTGGCGCGCTCGACAACATGCTGCTCAAGGTGGCCGAGTTTTACGAGCGCGAAGTCGACGACGCCGTGGCCGCCATTTCCAGCCTAATCGAGCCGCTGATCATCGTCATTCTTGGCGTGCTGATCGGCGGCATGGTGGTGGCCATGTATCTGCCGATCTTCAAGCTGGGCCAGGTGGTTTAACGTCGGAAGCTTTCAAGCATGGAATCTGTATTTGGCGCAGGCGGCGCCGTCACGCTGGCGTCGCTGGCCGCGCTGCCGCCGGCGATGCTGATCGGAATGGCCGGGGCGGTCGGCCTGATTGTGGGCAGCTTTCTCAACGTGGTGATTCATCGCCTGCCCCGGATGATGGACTTCGACGAGGCCAACTACATCGCCGAAGTACGCGGCGAACCGTTGCCGCATCCGGCGCGCTACAACCTCATGGCGCCGCGCTCCGCTTGCCCGCATTGTGGTCACCAGATCGCCGCGTGGGAGAACATTCCGATCGTCAGCTACGTATTCCTGCGCGGCAGGTGTTCGGCTTGCAAGGCGCCGATCAGCATCCGCTATCCGCTGGTAGAAGCGGTCAGCGGCGTGCTCAGCGCGCTGGCGATGTGGCATTTCGGTCCGACCGTCCAGGCGCTGGCGGCCATCGTAATGATCTGGGCGCTCATCGCGGCGTTCATGATCGACGCCGACACGCAGCTGCTGCCGGACCAGATCACGCTGCCGTTGCTGTGGCTTGGCCTGCTGCTCAACCTGCAGGGATGGTTCGTGCCGCTGCAGGACGCCGTGATCGGCGCGGCGGCAGGCTATCTGTCGCTATGGAGCGTCTATTGGCTGTATAAGCTGATCCGCGGCCGCGAAGGCATGGGCTACGGCGATTTCAAGCTAATGGGTGCGCTCGGGGCATGGTTTGGATGGCAGGCGTTACCGGCGCTCATCCTGATGTCGTCGATCGTGGGCGCGGTGCTGGGCGGCGCGATGCTGCTGCTTCAGCGTAAGGGCAGCGAGACGACATTTCCGTTTGGACCTTACATCGCCGGTGCGGGCCTGATCATTCTATTTTTCGGCCCGGACGTGCTGCCGCTGGGCCTCGTTGCCGGGCGATAGTCTCAAAACTGGTATCGTTGGCGGCATTCGCCACACGAACAATTCTTTCCCATGCTGGAAATAGGCCTGACCGGCGGCATCGGCTCCGGCAAGACCCGCGTTGCCGACATGTTGGCGGCACGCGGCGCTGCCTTGATCGATACGGACCTGCTTGCGCACGAGATTACCGCGCCGGGCGGCGCCGCCATCGCACCGCTGGTGGATGCATTTGGCCCGCAATGCCTGCGCCCCGACGGCGCCATGGACCGCGACGCCATGCGCGCCCTGGTGTTCTCGGATCCGCTGGCCAAAGCGAAGCTCGAAGCCATCACGCATCCCTTGATCCGCCAGCTCACCGAGACGCGCGCGGCGGCGCTGCGAGAATCCGGCTCATACCCATACCTGATCTACGTCGTGCCGCTGCTGGTGGAATCCGGCACGTGGCGCACGCGCGTCGGCCGCGTACTGGTGGTGGATTGCCGTGAGGAAACCCAAATATCGCGCGTGATGGCGCGCAATGGGTTCACGCGCGAACAGGTTCAGGCAATCATGCGCAAACAGGCGTCGCGCGCGCAGCGGCTGGCGGTGGCCGACGATGTGATCGACAACGACGGGCCGCCGGAGGCATTGGCGCCGCAGGTTGACATGCTCGATGCCGCCTATCGACGGCTGTCCGGCGCCGCCGGCAGCGTTTAGGCGATGGCACGATGCCGCTCACGTCCCGCCAACGCCGCTTGGACAGAATTCGATTTGTCCTCGCGCCCTGACTCGCATAGAATGCGCTGAAACATGCCGGCAAAAGTACGTTGTGTGACGGTTTCCGGCGCGGGCGGCTTGCTGGGAATGTCGCTGATGCTGGCCGATGCATCGAGGAAACCCGCCGCGGACGGCCCCCCTTGCCTCCGACTGAAACGAACCGCCAATCGGCGCGTAGCACGGACACCGACTTGATCCTGTACGAATATCCTTTCAACGAACGCATCAGGACGCTCCTGCGCCTGGAGGATCTGTTCGATCGGCTGGATTATTTCCTCGCGCAGGAACATCCACTCCAGCATCACGTTGCCATCACGACGATCTTCGAGATCATCGACGTGGCGGGACGTGCCGACCTGAAGACCGACCTGATCAAGGAACTCGAGCGTCAGCGCCAGGCGTTGGCGCCGCTGCGCGCAAATCCGCAGATCGATCAGGATGCGCTGGCCAGCGTCATTTCGGAGATCGAGCAGGGCATTGCGGCGCTGAACCAGACTGTCGGCAAGGCGGGGCAACTGCTGACCGACAATGAATGGCTGACGAGCATCCGCAGTCGCGCCATCATTCCCGGCGGGACGTGCGAGTTCGATCTGCCAGCGTATTTTGCATGGCAACACCGGCCGGCCGAGGATCGGCGTGCCGACATCCTCAAATGGGCGCGCCCGCTGGCGTCGCTGCGCATGGGTGCGACCATCGTGCTGCGCCTGCTGCGCGAGTCCGGCCAGAGCGGCAAGGTCATCGCCACCGGCGGCAGCTATCAGCAAATGCTCTCGGGCCGCAGCCATCAGCTGATGCAGGTGTACCTGGACGAGTCGCTGTTGGCATTCATCCCCGAGATGAGCGCCAACAAGTACATGCTCTGGGTGCGCTTCACGCAGCAGGATGGCGACATGCGGCCGCGCTCGGTCGATGCGGACATTCCGTTCCTGCTCAAGCTTTGTAATTTCTGAAGTCCATGCCAGCTGTCGTCAAATGTCCCACCTGCGGCAAGGATGTTGCCTGGGTGCAGGAGAACAAGTTCCGCCCTTTCTGCTCCGATCGCTGCAAACAGATCGACCTTGGCGCGTGGGCTTCGGAAAAATATGTCATCGGCGGCAAGCCCGGCGAAACACCCTCGCCGGACCTGCCCGCGGACGAAGAGGACTGACCTCCTGTCTTGCAGCCCTATCTTGCCGCTAGTACGCGACGACGGAACGCCAGGCAAACCACGATGAATGCGGCGAGGCCCAGCCACTGGGCCATCACGCCAAAATTGGGACCCACCAGCGCCAGCGGCGCTTCCTTGCCCGACAAGCCGATGGCAGCCGCCAGCGCGACGCCGACCAGGCTTTCCCCCACGATCAGCCCCGAAGCCAGCAGCGTGCCTCGTCTCTCGGCATGATCGAGCGCGGTCTTGACGTCTTCGCCTCGCACCAGCGCCCGTTGACGCTCCGAGCGTTTCAGCCACCATGACAGGACTGCGCCGACCACCAGCGCGGAACTGATCGTCGGCGGCAGGTAAATCCCGATCCCCACGGCCAGCACTGGCAAGCGTGCCACGCCGCCGCGACGGCGCAACATCTCGTCGATCGCGATCAGCACGACGCCCACGCCCACGCCAATCACGATCATCGTCCAGTTCAGCTTGTGGGTGAAAATGCCGGTGGCGATTGCGGTCATCAGCGTCGCCTGCGGCGCAGCCAGAGCCTGGTTGTGATCCATGTCCGCGCGCGGCAATGCGCCCGCGAATCCATAGGCGTTGTAGAGCAGGTCAAGCACCGGCGGAATGACCGCGGCGCCCACCACGCAGCCGATCAGCAACGCAACCTGCTGACGCCACGGCGTGGCGCCGACAAGCCAGCCGGTCTTCAGGTCCTGCAAGTTGTCGTTGGCGATCGATGCCACGGCCACCACCGCGGACGTGGTGAAGATGGCCAGCGCAATGGCAAACTTGCCGCCCGCAGGCGTATCGAGCAGGCCGTTGAGCGAGCCCAGCGCGAGAATCAGCAACGACACGAGGATCACCGCAATGATGCCGATCCCGGAAATCGGGCTGGCGGACGACCCGACCAGTCCCGCCATATAGCCGCACGCCGCCGCGACGAGAAAGCCGAAGGCAAACGCGAACAATACCGCGCAGCCGACCAGCTTCCATTGCGCAGCGCCATCGAGCGGCGCGGGTGCGAGGAAATGCCCGAACGTGATGACCATCACCACGAGCAGTGCCAGTGTGATCGCGCCAATCCAGCGCGCCGGCATGTCCCGCTGCGTGCGAGGCACCTCACCACCCGCGCTCGCCGCGCTGCCGCGCAGGGCGCCCATTGACGCGCGCACGCCATCGAGCATGGGCTTGAAGAGCGTGCCGAGCGTCCAGATCGCCGCGATGCCGATGGTGCCCGCACCGATAAAGCGAGCTTGCGAACTCCAGATCGACGTGCCGAAACTCTGCAGGGTCGCATCGGCCGGCATCGGCGTGATCGCCGTCAGCCATGGCACTGCAATGCCCCACGTCAGGACCAGTCCAAGCAGCATTGCCAGGGCGCCGACGATGCCTACCAGATAGCCGGCTCCCACCAGGGCGAGCGAAAATCCCATCGACAGGCGCACCACCGAAGCGCCGACGGCAAACCAGGCGTTCGCGCCTTCGGCGAGCACGCGCAGTCCGCCCGCGGCAAAACTGAACAAACCCGCTGCCAGGCCGCCGGCCATCAAGTCCGCCAGGCCGGTCGCCTGCTTCTTGCCGGAAGCATCGGTGCCGGCGCTGCCGACTCGCAGGATTTCGGCGGCCGCTACGCCTTCGGGGTATGGCAGATCGCTTTGCACCACCATCGCGTGGCGTAACGGAATGCTGAAGATCACGCCGAGCATGCCGCCTGCGGCGCAGATCGCCAGCGTTTGCCAGAACGGGAATCCCTGCCAGTGACCGAGCATCACCAGGCCTGGCAGGATAAAGATGATGGATGACAGGGTCCCCGCGGCCGACGCCTGGGTCTGCACCATGTTGTTCTCGAGGATATTGGCCCCCGGAAACAGGCGAAGCGCGGCCATCGAAATCACAGCAGCCGGGATCGCCGACGAGAACGTCAGCCCGACCTTGAGACCAAGGTAAATGTTCGAGGCGGTGAACACCACCGTGATCAAGGCTCCGAGAATGATGCCGCGCAGCGTCAGTTCGGGCAGCGAAACAGCGTCATCGATACGATCGACACGTTGCATTGATCCTCCTGATTCGTGTTGCGAAGTAAAAAAAAGCCCGGTCGGGACCGGGCACTATTTGTTGCAGTTTCAGACGGGGCGCGACTCTTGCGCCAGCCATTCGACGACCGGAATCGTCGCGGGCAGCAGCGGCCCGACGTCGACCGGCACCGCCTGCCAGGAAAAGGCCTGGCCCTCCCTGCCGACCGGGTCGCCGCGCCACTCAGTGATCTTGCAGAAATACAGCCGCACATACGCGTGCGGATAGTCATGCTCAAGGATGTGCCAGCGTTCGCTGCGCAGGATGTCCAGGCCCAGTTCCTCGTGGAGTTCGCGCGCCAAGGCCGCCTCGACGCTCTCGCCGGGCTCGAGCTTGCCGCCAGGAAATTCCCAGTAGCCCTCATAGGGCTTGCCCGCCGGCCGCTGCGCCAGCAGGAAGCGGCCATCGGGCTGGATCATCACGCCAACCGCCACTTCCGTGACCTTGCGCGTCTGCCCGTCGGCCGTCGTCACGGTTTCCACTGCGACATCCGTCATTCCCATCATTCCTTGCCGGCGAGAAACGGCTTGCCATGCTTGCCGCCCCAGTCACGGGCAAACTGCCAGGCCACCCGCCCGGAACGCGAACCGCGCTCCAGCGCCCAGACCAGCGCGTCGCCGCGTGCCGCCTCGACATCCGCCGGCGTACAACCGAAGTGCGCCAGCCAGTGCCCCACGATTGCCAGATACTCGTCCTGCTTGGGCGGGTAGAACGACAACCACAGGCCGAAGCGCTCGGACAGCGAGATTTTTTCCTCGACCACCTCTCCCGGATGGATCTCGCCATCGGACGTGTGGTGGTAGGTCTCGTTGTCCTTCATGTACTCGGGCAGCAAATGGCGGCGATTCGAAGTGGCATAGATCAGGACGTTGTCCGATTGCGCCGCCACCGAGCCATCGAGCGCCGACTTCAGCGACTTGTAGCCCGATTCGCCGTCCTCGAAGGACAGGTCGTCGCAGAAAACCACGAACCGTTCCGGACGCGACGCCAGTCTTTCCACGATATCGCCCAGATCTCCGAGGTCGTCCTTGTCGACCTCGACAAGACGCAGGCCATTCTTGACGAACTCGTTCAGGCACGCCTTGATCAGCGACGACTTGCCCGTGCCGCGCGCGCCGGTCAGCAGCACATTGTTGGCAGGCAGGCCGCCCACGAACTGGCGCGTATTGGCGACGATTGCATCTTTCTGGCGATCAATGTTCTTCAGATCGTCCAGGTATATCGGCGGCAGCTGGCGAATCGCCTGCAGGTAGCCAATATTGCCAAACAGGCTTTGACGCTTGCGCCAGCGGAACGCGACCGCCTCTTTCCAGTCCGCATCGGTCAATTCCGGCGGAAGCCATTGTTCAAGACGGGCAAGAAAGCTGTCGAGACGTGCTGCGAGATCGGACATGGGGCGATTCTTCAGAAAACGGACAGTGAAGCTGCGATGTTACGAACGGTAGTCGGCGTTGATCGACACGTAGTCATGCGACAGGTCGCACGTCCATACCGTGGCGTCGGCGTTGCCCCGGCCCAGGGCGATCCGTACGGTGATCTCGGCCTGCTTCATCACGCGCTGGCCGTCCTCTTCGCGATAGTCGGGGTTGCGGCCGCCATCCCGCGCTACCCAGACATCGTCCAGCCACATGTTCACGCGGTTGACGTCGAGATCGTTCACGCCGGCATAGCCGATCGCCGCAAGAATGCGGCCGAGGTTGGGGTCCGACGCGTAGAAAGCGGTCTTCACCAGCGGCGAATGCGCCACGGCATATGCGATCTGGCGGCACTCGGCGACGTCCTTGCCGCCTTCGACGCGGATCGTCATCAGCTTGGTGGCGCCCTCGCCGTCGCGCACGATCATCTGCGCGAGCTCCTGTGCCAGGTCGGTGACGGCGTTGCGCAGCGCCTCGAAAGCGGGGCCTTCCGCGCTGTCCACGCGCGCGCCCGATTTGCCCGAGGCGATCAGCACGAACGAATCATTGGTAGACGTATCGCCATCGATCGTGATGCTGTTGAACGAATGATCCGCTGCATGCGCCACCAGTTTCTGCAGCACGGCCTGCGGCACGGCCGCGTCCATGGCGATAAAGCCGAGCATCGTGGCCATGTTCGGGCGAATCATGCCCGCGCCCTTGCTGATGCCCGACATCGTCACGGTCTTTCCGTCGATCTGCACCGTGCGCGATGCTGCCTTCGGCTGCGTGTCGGTGGTCATGATCGCTTCTGCCGCGGCCAGCCAATTGTCGGCGCGCGCATTGGCGATGGCCGTGGGCAGCGCCGCGGTCAGGCGGTCCACCGGCAGTTGTTCCAGAATCACGCCGGTGGAAAACGGCAGCACCTGGTTGGCGGCGATGCCGAGCTGCTTGGCCAGGGCATCGCACGTGGCGCGTGCCGCGGCAAGGCCTTGCTCGCCAGTGCCGGCATTGGCGTTACCGGTGTTGACCACAAGCGCGCGGATCCCGGCGCCAGCGGCCAGGTGTTCGCGGCACACCTGTACCGGCGCGGCGCAGAAGCGGTTCTGCGTGAAAACGCCGGCCACGGTGCTGCCTTGGTCGACACGCACCACGAGCACATCCTTCCGATTGGCCTTGCGAATACCGCCCTCGGCCCAGCCAAGTTCGACGCCGGCGACGGCTTTCAGGTTTTCTGCCTGGGGAAAGGGAAGGTTCACGGGCATGTTCGTATCCTCAATTCTTCTGACGCATCTGACGAAGATGCCCGCTGACACAGGGGTCAAGCGGGCATGTCCTTGTAACGGGGTCGATGATCTGCGCTTCAGCGTGGCATGGGCGCAGTCATCGGGCAACAGGCTGGCGTGATCAGCTCAGCTTGCCGTGGCACTGCTTGAACTTCTTGCCCGATCCGCACGGGCAGGGATCGTTGCGGCCGACCTTTGGCATGCCGGCCAGCGCGAGGTCGGCGCCGCCCATTGCGGCCATCGCCGCGGTTGACGTGCTGCGGCGCGCGGTTGCGTCTTCAACAGATTCGCCACCTTCCGCGAATTCGTCATGCTTGTACTGAATGTTCTCCAGATGCGACAGTCCTTCCTCGATCTGCTCGGAAGCCTGCTCCAGTTGCTCTGGCGACTGGATCTGCACGTTGAACACCACGCGCGTGACTTCGCTCTTGATCACATCCAGCAGACGCGCAAACAACTCGAACGATTCGCGCTTGTATTCCTGCTTCGGATCCTTCTGCGCATAACCGCGCAGGTGGATGCCCTGACGCAGGTGATCGAGCGCCGCCAGATGTTCGCGCCAGTGCGTGTCGATGCTTTGCAGCATGACCGAGCGCTCGAAGCCGGCAAACGATTCGCGCCCCACCTGAGCCACCTTGGCGTCGTAGGTTTCGCGCGCTGTCTTGAGGATCAGGTTCAGCAGGTCTTCGTCTTCGATGCTCTGCGCGGCCTCGACGGTCTTGGCCAGCGGAACGTCCAGGCTCCAGTCGTCGCGCAGGCGCTGCTCCAGGCCGGCGATATCCCATTGCTCTTCCATGGTGTCGGCCGGCACGTATTCGCGGAACAGTTCCACAATCACGCTTTCGCGCAGATTGGCAACCATGTCGCCCACATCCTGCGCTTCCAACACGTCGTTACGGAGCTTGTAGATTTCCTTGCGCTGGTCGTTGGCGACGTCGTCGTACTGCAGCAGTTGCTTGCGGATGTCGAAATTGCGACCTTCCACCTTGCGCTGCGCCGATTCGATCGAACGCGTGACGATACCCGCCTCGATCGGCTCGCCCTCCGGCATCTTCAGGCGCTCCATGATGGCGCGCACGCGATCACCCGCGAAAATACGCAGCAGCTGGTCGTCCAGCGACAGATAAAAGCGCGACGAGCCCGGATCGCCCTGGCGACCGGCGCGGCCGCGCAGCTGGTTGTCGATACGGCGCGATTCGTGACGTTCGGTACCGACGATATGCAGGCCGCCCGCCGCCTTGACCTGCTCGTGCAGCGACTGCCATTCGTCCTTGAGTTGCGCGATCTTGGCCGCCTTCTCTGCGTCCGACAGGCTGGCGTCGGCCTCTATAAAGCCGGCCTGCTTCTCGACGTTGCCGCCCAGCACGATGTCGGTGCCACGGCCAGCCATGTTGGTGGCAATGGTGATCATCTTCGGACGGCCGGCCTGCGCCACGATCTCCGCTTCACGCGCGTGCTGTTTGGCGTTCAGCACCTGGTGCGGCAGCTTTTCCTTGTTCAGCAGGTCCGACAGGTACTCGGACGTCTCAATCGAGGTGGTGCCGACCAGCACCGGCTGGCCGCGCTCGTAGCAGTCGCGGATGTCGCGCACCACGGCGTCGTAGCGCTCTTTCGAGGTCTTGTAGATCTGATCCTGCAGGTCCTTGCGCTGCGCCGGACGATTGGTCGGGATCACGACCACTTCCAGGCCGTAGATTTCCTGGAATTCGTACGCTTCCGTGTCGGCCGTGCCGGTCATGCCGGCCAGCTTCTCGTACATGCGGAAGTAGTTCTGGAACGTGATGGTCGCCAGCGTCTGGTTTTCCTGCTGGATGGTGACGCCTTCCTTGGCTTCCACGGCCTGGTGCAGCCCGTCGGACCAGCGGCGGCCGGTCATCAGGCGGCCGGTGAATTCATCGACGATGACCACTTCGTCGTTCTGGACCACATAGTGCTGGTCGCGATGGAACAGGCAGTACGCGCGCAATGCCGCATACAGGTGATGCATCAGCGTGATGTTCTGCGGCGCATAGAGCGATTCGCCTTCGGCGATCAAACCCTGGGCCGCCAGCACCTGCTCGGCCTTTTCGTGGCCGGCTTCGGTCAGGTAGACCTGGTGTCCCTTCTCGTCGACGTAATAGTCGCCCGGTTTTTCCACGCCGGTGCCGTCGGCCTTTTCCTCGCCGATCTGGCGTTCCAGCAACTGCGGAATGCCGTTCATGCGCTGATAGAGATCGGTCTGGTTTTCGGCCTGACCCGAAATGATCAGCGGCGTACGCGCTTCGTCGATCAGGATCGAGTCCACCTCGTCGACGATGGCGTAATGCAATGGGCGCTGCACACGTTGCGACGGGTCGTAGACCATGTTGTCGCGCAGATAGTCGAAGCCGAATTCGTTGTTGGTGCCGTAGGTGATGTCCGCGTTGTACGCCACCTGCTTCTGGTCGTGCGGCATCTGCGACAGATTCACGCCCACCGACAGACCCAGGAAGTTGTACAGGCGTCCCATCCATTCGGCGTCGCGCTGGGCCAGGTAATCGTTGACCGTCACCACATGCACGCCCTTGCCTGTCAGCGCATTGAGATAGACGGGCAGCGTGGCGGTCAGCGTCTTGCCTTCGCCGGTACGCATTTCGGCAATCTTGTTGTCGTTCAGCACCATGCCGCCGATCAGCTGCATGTCGAAGTGGCGCATCTTCATGACGCGCTTGCTGGCCTCGCGGCAAACGGCAAATGCTTCGGGCAGCAACGACTCGAGCGATTCGCCGCCGGCGTGGCGCTGGCGGAACGTCTCGGTCATGCCGCGCAGTTCGTCGTCCGAAAGCGTTTCGAACTTCGGCTCCAGCGCGTTGATCTGCGCAACCGTGCGCCGATATTGTTTGATCAGCCGTTCGTTGCGGCTGCCGAAGACTTTCTTGAGAAGGCCCGTGATCATCGAGTGCTTTCACCTGCCTGAACGCCCGGTAGGAAACCGTGCGGCCACGCGTGAGGAATGGGTAGATTGGCGCGAAACGCCGAGTTTATCATGTGCCGATGAGCTGGCCCGACCTGTTGCCAGCACAGAATCTGCACAGGTGCAACAGCCTCGCCGTAGTGCCGAGTTGCAAATCCAGCAGGTTGGGACAATGGCAAGATCTTCAATGTTCCGGGCGCCCGCCGCCGCGGGACGGCCCAACGGCCCAGCGGCTCAGCGGATGGCGGTGCGGTCCGTGGCGACCGGCGCCAGCGCGAGCGGCGCCGGGGTTGCGGCGCGCAGGAAAGTCGCGGGATTGCGTGGCATGCCGTTCACATGGACCTCGAAATGGAGATGGGCGCCGGTCGAACGGCCAGTGCTGCCGACGCGCCCGATCATTTGCCCGGGACGTAACAGATCGCCCACTTTCACCAACGATTTCGACAGGTGGGCGTAGCGCGTCTTGAGGCCGTCGCCGTGCTCGATATCGATCATGTTGCCGTACTCGGGGTGCCATTCCGCGGCCACCACCACGCCGCCGGCCGCGGCAAGAATCGGCGTGCCCGACGGCGCCACAAAATCCACACCCTCATGCTGCGAGCGCCGTCCGGTGAACGGGTCGATGCGCGCACCGAAGCTCGATCCATCGTAGCCCGTCGCCACCGGGACAACGTTCGGCTGGCGCCGCTCGCGCATCTGGCGATCCATCAGAGCCGTCTCGATGACATCGAAATAGTCGGTGCGGTGTCCGGCCTGCTCGCCCAGCCGCGTCAGTTCGGCGCGCAATTCGGGCAGCGTCAATTCGCGGGACAGCGCCGGGCTGGCGGGCCCTCCGCGCGCAGGCAGCCGGCTGAAATCGAAATCCTGCGGCGAAATGCCGGCGAGGCCCGAGACGCGCTCGCCGAGGGCGTCGAGCCGCACCATCTGCGCCTGCAACTCGCCCACGCGCGCGGCCAGCACCGCAAGGTTTTCGCGCAGATATGCGTTGTCATGCGCCTGGCGGGCAATCTGCGGGGCGGCGTTGTGACGGGTCAACAGCCACGTCAGGCCAGACGACGCAGCGGCCACCAGAAGGCACAGCGCGAGACCTAGCAGCGCGACGCGTGTCCGCGTCAATTGCATGCGGAACACCCGCGGTGCGCGCGGATGCAGAACGATGATTTGCATGAGACTTGCCCCAATCTCCCAGGATCGGTGCCAGTTGGCGCCGACGCGCATGCGGCCATCACGTCCCCGCGCCCGGACAGCGAGGATTGCGCGCTAGAATGCGCGCATGCGCTTGTTCACCCACCATGCCCTCCAGACACCCGCCGCCAAGCCGCTCAATGACTGGCTGACGAAAGCCGGGCCGGTTTCGGCGCTGATGCAGACGGCGCGGCAACTGGCATCGCTGGAGGCAGAAGTACTGTCGCTGCTGCCGCCGGGCATGCGGGCCGGCATTGCCGTGGCAGGCGTGAAGACCGACACCCGGGGACCTCAGGCGGAGCAGACTTTGCTCTTGCTGGCCGCACATGGCGCGGCGGCCGCCCGCGTCCGGCAAGTGGTGCCGACCTTGCTTTCAAGGCTGCAGCAACGCGGCTCGCAGGTTACTGCAATCCGTGTGCGGGTACAACCGGAGGTTGGGCGCGCCGATTGGGACGTCGGCCCCGTCGAGCGCAAGCCGCGCACCGCAAATATTCCCTCTAACGGCCTGCAGAGCATGGACGCGCTGGCGCGCAGCCTGCCCGAATCGCCGCTGAAGGACGCGCTGCAGACGCTGCTGTCGCGGCACCGCTAGACCGGCGTCGACATCGCACGCCCTGGCCCACGCAAAGTCGGGCTCTCCCAAGCAAAAACCCCGCATTCTTACGATTGCGGGGTTTTTTTCTTGCAGCAGCCCGAAGGCCGGGCGGCGGTCAGGCGAAGGCTGGCTGCACCTGCGGCAGGAAAGCGGTCGGTGCTTCCTCGACCTTATCGAAGGTCACAAACTCATAGGCTTCCTGGTCCGCCAGCAGCGCGCGCAACAGTTGGTTGTTCAGGCCGTGGCCCGACTTGTGCGCAATATACGAACCGATCAGCGGATGGCCGACCACGTACAGGTCGCCGATAGCATCCAGGATCTTGTGGCGGACGAACTCGTCGCCGTAGCGCAGTTCCTCATTGTTGAGCATGCGGTGCTCGTCGAGCACGATGGCATTGTCCAGGCTGCCGCCACGCGCCAGGCCCATCTCGCGCAACGCTTCCACCTCATGGGCAAAACCGAAGGTGCGGGCGCGGGCGATCTCGCGCACGTAGCTCGTGTCGGCGAAGTCGATCGAAAACGTCTGCCCAGTCTTGTCGACTGCGGGATGACGGAAGTCAATCGTAAAGGCGAGCTTGAAGCCAAAGAACGGCTCCAGCCGCGCCAGCTTGTCGCCTTCGCGGACTTCCACGGCTTTCTTCACGCGGATGAAGCGCTTGGCGGCCGATTGCTCTTCGATACCGGCCGATTGCAGCAGGAACACGAACGAGGCGGCACTGCCGTCCATGATCGGGATTTCCTCGGCATCGACGTCCACATAAAGATTGTCGATGCCAAGCCCGGCGCAAGCCGACATTAAGTGCTCCACGGTGGAGACACGTGCACCATTCTTCTGCAGCACCGAAGCCAGGCGGGTATCGCCGATTGCCGACGCGGCCACCGGGATTTCCACCGGCTCGGGCAGGTCGACGCGGGTAAAGACGATGCCGGCATCGGCGGGAGCGGGCCTCAGCGACAGCGTCACTTTTCGACCCGAGTGCAAACCAATGCCAACCGTCTTCACCAGGGATTTGATAGTGCGCTGTTTGAGCATGACGGCCTCAACTATTATAAAAAGCTATTGGGCGTAAATTCTAATAATGCGATACTACCATCACTCGGTATATTGCGATGCACCACATTGTTTCCGAGTGTTAGGCAACGCCGTCAAAGATAACTAAACGCCACAATATTTGCGTGTTCGTATCAGGTGCGCAACGCTTCCAATACAGCTTCCGCGCTGCTGACCTTGAATTCACCGGGCGCTTCGACGGCCAGATGTTTCACCACGCCGTCCTCGACGATCATCGCGTAGCGCTTTGCGCGAACGCCCAGTCCGCGCTGGCTCAGATCCTGATCGACGCCCAGCGCCCTGGCCCATTGCGCCGCGCCGTCGGCCATCATCCGGACCTTGTCGCCAGTCTGTTGATCGCGTGCCCACGCGCCCATGACGAAGGCGTCGTTGACCGCATGACACCATACTTCATCCACGCCGGCCGCGCGCAGTTGGTCGTGCGCCTGGACGAATCCCGGAACATGCTTGGCCGAGCAGGTCGGCGTGAATGCGCCGGGCAGGCCAAACACCACGATTTTCTTGCCCTTGACCAGTTCAGCCACGGAAAAGGCGTTGGGTCCCAGCGCGCAGCCGCCGGACTCGGTTTCGAAAAATTCGTACAACGTCGCGTCCGGGACGCGTTGGCCAACGGCGATCATGGTATTCGATCCTGTGGGGAAAACCCTGCCTGCATCATAGGGGCGGATGCGATCATCCACCAAGCGTGAAGCGCCATGGCGCGCTCCAGGTGCAGGGGAAACACCTTGCTGAAAAGGCCGCGCGGCGCGTCGGTTGGACGCGCCGCGCGGACGATGGCATCCCGCCGCCGGTGCGCGGGAAAGCAGTCCGGGGAGGCGGCCGATGGCCCGCCTTTCCCGGCAACGGGATGCGATGGACGACATGCGGCGCGGGTGCGGCGCAGCCGGGCGCGCTGACGAGTTGCGTCAGTCCAGGCGATCGTCGAGCGGATAGGGAGCGCTCGGGCGACGCGGGAAGGACCGCCGACAACCTGCCAGGCGCACGGCCACTGCCGCCGCCCTGCCGGAGGCCAACTCAGTCTGCCTGCTTGCGCAGGAAGGCCGGAATGTCGTACGTATCCACGCCCTTTTCCTGCAGTGCTGCCACGTGGGCCGATGCCGACTCACGCGAGCTGCGCCACACGGCGGGCGTATCCAGGTTGCTGTAGTCCGGCGACGCATGCGACGGCGCGGCGGTCAGGCCAGCCATCATCTGCACGGGGATATTGTCCGTACCGGTCTTGAGCAACGTCATCGGCTGCTGCTTCTTGGCCGAACGGCCCAGGCCAGTCGCCACCACCGTCACGCGCAGCGCGTCGCCCATCGAATCGTCGTACACCGTACCGAAAATCACGGTCGCGTCTTCCGCGGCATAGCTGCGGATCGTGTTCATGACTTCCTTGGTTTCCGACAGCTTGAGCGAGCGGCTTGCCGTGATGTTGACCAGCACGCCGCGCGCACCGGACAGATCGACGCCTTCCAGCAGCGGGCTGGCCACTGCCTGTTCCGCGGCCAGACGGGCGCGGTCGACGCCGGACACGGTTGCCGTGCCCATCATCGCCTTGCCCTGCTCGCCCATCACCGTCTTCACGTCTTCGAAGTCGACGTTCACCAGACCGTCGACATTGATGATTTCGGCGATGCCGGCCACCGCGTTATGCAGCACGTCGTCGGCGCACTGGAAGCACTTGTCCATCTCGGCATCGTCGCCCATCACTTCGAACAGCTTCTCGTTGAGCACAACGATCAGCGAATCGACCGACGATTCCAGTTCGCCCGAACCATGTTCGGCAACCTTGGCGCGGCGGGCGCCTTCGAAGTCGAACGGCTTGCTGACCACGCCGACGGTCAGGATGCCCATCTCCTTGGCCACCTGCGCCACGATCGGGGCCGCGCCCGTACCGGTGCCGCCGCCCATGCCGGCAGTGATGAAAACCATGTGCGCGCCGCGCAGCGCATCGGCGATCTGCTCGCGTGCCTGCTCTGCGCAATTGCGACCCACTTCCGGCTTGGCGCCGGCGCCCAGACCCGAATTGCCGAGTTGCAGAACGCGCGAAGCCGTCGACCGCTTCAGCGCCTGGGCATCGGTGTTCATGCAAATGAACTCCACACCCTGCACACCGCGGCTGATCATGTGCTGCACGGCATTGCCGCCAGCACCGCCCACGCCCACCACCTTGATGATGGTGCCGTCCTGAATCTCCGTTTCGATCATGTCAAAGTCCATCACTGCCTCCGAGAAAAATCAGTCCCCAAACGCTGCGGCCTCCCCGCCGCAACCCTTGGTTCCTGAACAAGAAACCTTCAAAGAACCACTAGCCAAAAAAACTGGAACAACCTTGCTCGATGCGCCGCGACCCGTATCGCTCCATGCGGTGGATCGCAACGCGGAAACTTTCCTGACACGCATCGGCATCAGAAGTTGCCGACAAACCATTCCTTCATGCGTGTCCACACCTGCTTGACCTGCCCGCTCTGCACGGCCACCTTGCGGCCCCGCATGCGTTGTACGCAACCTTCCTGCAGCAGTCCCATCACGGTCGAATAGCGCGGGCTCTTCACGACTTCGTGCAGATTGCCGCGGTATTCGGGCACGCCCACGCGCACAGGCTTCAGGAAGATGTCCTCGCCCAGTTCCACCATGCCGGGCATCATCGCCGTGCCGCCGGTGATCACCACGCCCGACGACAACAGTTCTTCGTAGCCGGACTCGCGCACCACCTGGTGCACCAGCGAATAGAGCTCCTCGATACGCGGCTCGATCACGGCCGCCAGCGCCTGGCGGCTCAACGTGCGGGTGCCGCGGTCGCCAACGCCGGGCACCTCGATCATGTCTTCCGGATCGGCGATGGCCTGCTTGGCGATGCCGTACTGCATCTTGATGTCCTCGGCGTCGGGCGTCGGCGTGCGCAGCGCCATGGCGATGTCGTTGGTGATCTGGTCGCCGGCAATGGGGATCACGGCCGTGTGCCGGATCGCGCCCTCGCTGAAGATCGCGATGTCGGTCGTGCCGCCGCCGATATCGACCAGCACCACGCCCAGTTCCTTCTCGTCTTCGGTCAGCACCGCCAGGCTTGACGCCAGCGGCTGCAGGATCAGGTCATGCACTTCCAGGCCGCAACGGCGCACGCACTTGACGATGTTCTGCGCCGCGCTGACCGCGCCGGTCACGATATGCACCTTCACTTCCAGGCGGATGCCGCTCATGCCGATCGGCTCGCGCACATCTTCCTGGCCGTCGATGATGAATTCCTGCGTCAGGATGTGCAGGATCTGCTGGTCCGTCGGGATGTTCACCGCCTTGGCGGTCTCGATCACGCGCGCCACGTCGGTTTGCGTGACCTCCTTGTCCTTGATCGCCACCATGCCGCTGGAATTGAAGCTGCGGATATGGCTGCCGGCGATACCGGTGAAGACCTCGGCGATCTTGCAATCGGCCATCAGTTCGGCCTCTTCCAGCGCGCGCTGGATCGACTGAACGGTGGCTTCGATGTTGACCACGACCCCCTTCTTCAAACCCTTGGACTCGGACTGGCCCATCCCGATCACCTCGTAGCTGCCGTCGGGGCGCAATTCCGCCACCACCGCGGCCACCTTGGAGGTGCCAATGTCGAGACCGACCAACAGGTCCTTGTATTCCTTGCTCATCGAGTTTTCTCCGCGTTCTTACTCTTGAGTCGCGTCGGATTGTTATTGGTGTTACCGGCCGAAGCCGCCTGGGGGGCTGCCGCCTTGGCGGCTGCCTTGGCCGCGGCGGCCGCCTGTGCATCCGTCAAAAAGCGCACGCTGGCCGTGCGGATCGCAAAGCCGTTCGGGTAGCGCAGATCGGCATAGTCGATCTGCTTGCCCCACTGCTCAGTGAGCTGCGGCCACGACGCCACGAAACGCTTGACCCGCGCTTCCATGGCCGCGCGGTCCTCGTCGTTCTGCTCGCGGCCAAATTCGACCACCATGCCGTTGGACAGCTTGGCGCGCCACGCATAGCGGCCCGACAGGGCCACCGCGAGTGGTTCGAGCTTCAGCGGTTTGAACCAGTCGCGCATGGTCTCTAGCTTCTCGACGACGTCCTCCTCGCTCTCGGGCGGGCCATCCAGCGCCAGCAGTTGCGCGTCTTCCTCGGCTTCGGCGGTATTGGCGACAAACACTTCGCCGTAGGTATTGATCAGCCGGCCGCTGTCCGCATTGCCCCAGGTGCCCAGCGCCTCGTGTTCCTCGACCTGCACCGCCAGGCCATTGGGCCACTCGCGCCGCACGCTCGCATGGCGCACCCAGGGCACCGATTCGAACGCCTGCCGCGCGGTATTGAGGTCGAGCGTGAAGAAATTGCCCGACAGCTTGCCCAGCGCATTGGCACGTACGCTCGGCGCGTTCACATGGCGCAGCGGCCCGCCGCCCATCGCTGTCAGTTCCACGTGGGTGATGGCAAACACTGGCCGTTGCGCCAGCCACAACAGGCCAGCGCCAAGCGCCATGAGCGCCACCAGCGCGTAAAGCGCTGAGGCGATCAGGTTAAGCAGGCGCGCGTTTTGCCACATGGTTTTCGGTCAGGCGATAAGCCGGTTGGTAATGCGGTTATTCGGGTTTCCAGTGCTCGTTCGGATGCAGGTCCAGCGTGGCGAGCGCAAGCACCTGCATGACGAAGTCCTCATAGCTGATGCCCTGAGCGCGCGCGGCCATCGGCACCAGCGAATGGCCGGTCATGCCAGGCGACGTATTCATTTCGAGCAAATAGGGCTTGCCGTCGCGCGTCAGCATCACGTCCGCGCGGGCCCAGCCCCGGCAACCCAGCACGCGGAATGCTTCGACGGCCAGCGCGCGCACTTCGTTCTCAAGTGCTTCGGGCAAAGTCGAGGGGCACAGGTATTGGGTATCGTCAGTAAAGTACTTATTTTGATAGTCGTAGTTCGACTCGGGCGCGACAATTTTGATGACCGGTAGCGCTTCGGCGGTTGCGCCCTCGCCCACGACCGGGCAAGTCAGCTCCGCGCCGTCGATAAACGTCTCGGCGATGACGTCCGCATCGAGCGCTGCCGCCTTCTCGAATGCCTCGCGCATCTGGTCTGCGGCGGTGACCTTGGTCAGGCCGATCGAGGACCCTTCGCGCGCTGGCTTAACGATCAGCGGCAGCCCCAAGTCGCGCACCACGGTGTCGAAATCGGTGTCCGCCTGCAACATCGCAAAGCGCGGCGTGGCCAGGCCGTGCGTGGTCCACAAGCGCTTGGTTGCCTGCTTGTCCATGGCCAGCGCGGACGCCAGCACGCCGCTGCCGGTGTACGGCACGCCCAGTTGTTCGAGCAGCCCCTGCATCGTGCCGTCCTCTCCATAGCGGCCGTGCAGCGCGATGAATACGCGGTCGAACTTCGCCGCGGCGAGCTCGGCGACGGACTGCAGCGCCGGATCGAACGGATGTGCGTCGACGCCGCGCGACTTCAACGCGGCCAGCACGCCGTTGCCTGACATCAGAGAGATCTCGCGCTCGGCGGAGCGGCCGCCCAGCAGCACGCCAACCTTGCCCAGCGATTTCGGATCGATATTGGGATGGGCCACGAAGCTCATTGCTGACCTCCCGTCTGATGCGAGACCAGCTGTCCCGGGACAGCGCCGATCGTACCGGCGCCCATTGTCACGACCACATCGCCAGGTCGCACGGCATTCAGGATCGACTGCGGCATATCTTCGATCTGCTCGACAAAAACGGGTTCTACCTTGTTGGCCACGCGCAGCGCCCGGGTCAACGCCCGGCCGTCCGCGGCCACGATGGGCGCCTCGCCCGCGGCATAGACTTCGGCCAGCAGCAGCGCGTCCACCGTGCCCAGTACCTTGACGAAATCCTCGAAGCAGTCGCGCGTGCGCGTAAAGCGGTGCGGCTGGAACGCCAGCACCAGCCGGCGGTCCGGGAAAGCGCCGCGCGCGGCGGCCAGTGTGGCGGCCATTTCGACGGGATGGTGGCCGTAGTCGTCCACCAGCGTGAACGTGCCGGTGCCGTCGGGCGTTGCCACCTCGCCATAGCGCTGGAAGCGGCGGCCCACGCCGTGGAACTCGCGCAGCGCCTTGACGATCGATGCGTCCGGCACTTCGAGTTCGGTGGCGATGGCGATGGCTGCGAGCGCGTTCTGCACGTTGTGCAGGCCGGGCAGGTTCAGCACGATGTCGAGCGGCGGCTCGGCATGGCCGTTCAGCTGACGCAGCACGGTGAAATGCATCTGGCCATCGACGGCGCGCGCATTAATCGCGCGGATCTGCGCGTCTTCGGCAAAGCCGTAGCGCACCACTGGCTTGGAGACGAACGGCAGGATCTCGCGCACGTTCGGATCGTCGACGCACAGCACGGCAATGCCGTAGAACGGCAGACGCTGCGTGAACTCCACGAACGCCTGCTTCAGACGGGCAAAGTCGTGCCCGTAGGTGTCCATGTGGTCGGCGTCGATGTTGGTGATGACTTCCATCACCGGAAACAGGTTCAGGAACGACGCATCCGATTCATCGGCTTCGGCCACGATAAAGTCGCCAGTGCCCAGGCGCGCGTTGGCGCCCGCGGAATTGAGGCGGCCGCCGATCACGAAGGTCGGATCGAGCCCGCCTTCGGCCAGCACGGACGCCACCAGGCTCGTGGTGGTGGTCTTGCCGTGCGTGCCGGCGATGGCGACACCCTGCTTCAGGCGCATCAGTTCGGCCAGCATCACGGCGCGCGGCACCACGGGAATGCGCTTGGCGCGCGCGGCCAGCACTTCGGGGTTGTCATTGGTCACCGCGGTGGATACCACCACGGCGTTGGCGCCTTCCACGTTGGCGGCGTCGTGCCCGTGCGCCACCCGGGCGCCGAGCGAGGTCAGGCGCCGCGTGGCAGCGTTGCTGCCCATGTCGGAGCCCGAGACCTTGTAGCCCAGGTTCAGCAGGACTTCGGCGATACCGCTCATGCCGGCGCCGCCAATGCCTACGAAGTGGATGTTCTTGACGATATGCTTCATTGAATTCGTTTCACTTGTCACCCGCCATCTGGCGGCAAATCTCGGCGACGCGCCGGGTTGCCTCCGGTTTGGCCAGGCTGCGCGCAGCGCGCGCCATGTCCTTCAGTTGCTCGCGCGACAGGCCGGCGATGGTTTTCGCCAGGCCTTCCGCGCTCAATTCGTTTTGCGGCACCAGCAGGGCCGCGCCCTGCTTCGACAGGAATTTCGCGTTGGTGGTCTGGTGATCGTCCACCGCGTGCGGAAACGGCACGAACAACGCGGCCACACCCGCGGCGGCGACTTCCGACACCGTCATCGCGCCGGCGCGGCAGATCACCAGATCGGCGTCGGCATAGGCCGCCGCCATGTCGTCGATAAACGGCACCGTCTCGCCGGCCACGCCGGCGGCGGCATAGTTGGCACGCAGTTGGTCGATCTGCTTGGCGCCGGCCTGGTGTTTGACCGACGGCCGCTGCGCTTCGGGCAACTTCGCCAGCGCCTTGGGCACCACGTCGTTCAAGGCTGCGGCGCCGAGACTGCCGCCGACCACCAGAATCCGCAGCGGCCCGGTGCGATGGTCGTAGCGCGACTCGGGCGCCGGCATGTCAGCCAGTTCCGCGCGCACCGGGTTGCCAGTCCACTCGCTGTGCGGCAGGGCATCGGGGAACGCGCAGAGCACGCGATCCGCGACCTTCGCCAGCACCTTGTTGGCCAGTCCGGCAATCGAGTTCTGTTCGTGCAGCACCAGCGGCCGGCCCAGCAGCGACGCCATCATCCCCGCCGGGAACGTGATGTATCCACCCATGCCAAGCACGACGTCCGGTTTGACGCGGCGCAGCGCACCGAGGCTTTGCCAGAACGCGCGCAACAGGTTCAGCGGCAACAACAGCTTGGTCACAAGGCCCTTGCCGCGCAGTCCGCCAAACTGGATGTATTCCATCGGAATATCGTGCTTTGGCACCAGCGTGGCTTCCATGCCCGCGCGATTTCCCAGCCAGACCACACGCCAGCCTTCGTCACGCAACGCGCGCGCCACCGCCAGCCCCGGAAACACGTGGCCGCCAGTACCGCCCGCCATGACAAGCAGCGTGCGCGCGCTCATACCTTGCCTCCGCGCATCGAAAAAGGATTTTGGCTCCGGCCGCTGCGCTTAACTTCCTGCTCGCGCAGGAAGTTAGCCTTCGCCGAAATCGCGTGCTGATGCGCTGCGGTCATACCTTGCCTCCGCGCATCGGTAGAAGGATTTTGGCTCCGGCCGCTGCGCTTAACTTCCTGCTCGCGCAGGAAGTTAGCCTTCGCCGAAATCGCGTGCTGATGCGCTGCGGTCATACCTTGCCTCCGCGCATCAGCACGCGATTTTCATAATCGATCCGCAGCACAATGGCCACGCCCACGCAGTTCATCAGGATGCCGGACCCGCCGTAGCTCACCAGCGGCAGCGTCAGGCCCTTGGTCGGCAGCAGGCCCAGATTCACGCCCATGTTGATGAAGGTCTGCCAGCCGATCCACACGCCCATGCCCTTGGCCACCAGGCCGGCGAACGTGCGGTCCAGCTGCAGCGCGGTGCGGCCGATGTTGAAGCAGCGTCGCACCAGCCAGTAGAACAGCACGATCATCACGAGCACGCCGACAAACCCGAATTCCTCGCCGATCACCGCGAGGATGAAGTCGGTGTGGGCTTCGGGCAGGTAGTGCAGCTTTTCGATACTGCCCCCCAGGCCGACGCCCGTCCATTCGCCGCGACCGAAGGCGATCAGCGAGTGGGTAAGCTGATAGGCCTTGCCCAGGGCGTTGCTCTCTTCCCAGGGATTGAGGTACGCAAAGATCCGCTCCCGACGCCACGGCGATGCGGTGATCAGCAGGCCGAACGCGCCCACCGCCACGCCCACCAGGCCCGCAAACAGCTTGCCGTTGATGCCGCCCAGGAACAGGATGCCCATGGCCACGGCGGCGATCACCAGGAACGCGCCCATGTCTGGCTCCAGCAGCAGCAGCATGCCAACCACCACCACCGCGACGCCCATCGGCAGGAAACCCTTGGACACCGTCTGCATCCATTCCTGCTTGCGCACCGTGTAGTTGGCCGCGTAGAGCACCACGGCCAGCTTCATCAGTTCCGACGGCTGAAAGTTCATGACGCCGAGCGGAATCCAGCGCCGGGCGCCGTTCACGCCCTTGCCGACGAACGGCACCAGCACGATGACGAGCAGGATCAGCGAGATGACGAACAGCTTGGGTGCGTATTTGTCCCACACCTTGACCGGAATCTGGAACGCCACCAAGCCCATCGACAGGCCGATGAACAGCGCGAAGGCGTGGCGCACCAGGAAATGCGCCTCGCGGTAGTTGGCGTAACGCGGCGAATCGGGCAGCGCGATCGACGCCGAGTAGACCATCACCAGGCCAAACGTCAGCAGCACGATCGCCACCCACAGCAGCGGCTGGTCGTATTCCATCATGCGCGACCGTGTCGGCTTGACGCCCGACACGGCGTCGCGCAATCCGCCCCAGGCGTTGCCGATGGTGGCGCCGATGAATCCGCTGCGCTTGACCTGCGATTCGCTCATGGCATGATCCCCCGGGACAGGGCCAGTTCTTCCACCGCGCCGCGGAATACCTGCGCGCGATGGACATAGTTGCGGAACATGTCGAGGCTGGCGCAAGCCGGCGACAGCAGTACGACATCGCCGGCTTGCGCCAGACTGGCCGATTTCTCCACCGCTTCATCGAGCGACTGCGCGTCGACGATCGGCGCATCGCAGCCAGCCAGCGCCGCGCGGATCGCGCCGGCGTCCTTGCCGATCAGCACCACGGCGCGCGCATATTGCGCGACCGGTGCCGCCAGCGGCGAGAAATCCTGTCCCTTGCCTTCTCCGCCGGCGATCAGCACCACGCGCTTGTCCAGGCCGTTCAGCGCGGCCACGGTCGCGCCGACATTGGTGCCCTTGCTGTCGTCGAAGTACTCGACCTCGTCGATCGTCGCCACCCATTCCACGCGATGCGGTTCGCCGCGGTACTCGCGCAGCCCGTGCAGCAACGCATTCATCGGCAGGTCGATGGCGCGGCACAGCGCCAGCGCGGCCATCGCGTTGGTGGCGTTGTGCATGCCGCGGATATGCAGGGCGTCGGCCGGCATCAGGCGCTTGTGCCGCACCGGCACCGCCTGGTCCACGACCTCGTCCTTCTTGCGGCGGCGCGGTTTCGGTTCGCTGTCGGATTCGGTGTCCGGCTCGGCCAGTACGATCCACGGCATGCCGCCTTCGCGCAGGACGCCGTAGCTGCCCGGCGTTTCAGGCAAATCGGTGCCGAACGTGACCAGCGTCGCTCCCTGGCGCGCCATATCGAGCGTGAGGCGGTCCTGGCGATTCAGTACCTGCACGCACCCTTTGCCGACCGGGCCGAAGATGCGTGCCTTGGCGGCGGCATAGGCTTCCATGCTGCCGTGCCAGTCGAGGTGATCCTGCGAGATATTGAGCACCGTCGCCGCATGCGGCGCCAGGGAAAACGTGTATTCAAGCTGAAAGCTCGACAGTTCCAGCACCCACACGTCTGGCAGCGTGGCGCTAACGATGCACGCCGAGAGCTTGTCCAGCGCGGACGGGCTGATATTGCCGGCCACCCCGACGCTCTTGCCGGCGCGCTCGATCAGCCGGCCGGTCAGCGCGGTGGTGGTGGTCTTGCCGTTGGTGCCGGTGATCGCCAGCACGGCGGGCGCGTACCCCGAGGTGGCCTCCAGATAGCCCAGCGCCTGCGCGAACAGTTCGATTTCGCCCCAGACCGGGATGCCGCGCGCGCGCGCCGCTGCCAGCAGCGCGCTGGTGCCGGCTTCGAGCGGCGACAGGCCGGGGCTGATCGCCACCAGGCCGATGTCGTCGAGCAATCCTTCGGCAAACGGGCCGCCGGCAAACTGCGCGGTGGCAAGCTCGGACTGCAGCAGCGCAAGATTGGCGGGCGCCTCGCGTGTGTCGGCCACACGCACGCGGCAGCCGTTCAGGCCGCACCAACGCGCCATGGCCAGCCCCGATTCGCCGAGGCCAAGTACCAGCACATGAGGTTTTTGCAACACGCCAAACACTTCGATTTCCTGCCTTCAGAGTCCGTCAGTTATTCAATGTCGCGCAGCTCAGCGCAGTTTCAGCGACGACAGCCCGATCAACACGAGCAGCATGGTGATGATCCAGAAGCGCACGGTGACCTGCGTTTCCTTCCAGCCGCCGAGTTCAAAATGGTGATGCAGCGGCGCCATGCGGAACAAGCGCCGGCCCTCGCCATAGCGCTTCTTCGTAAATTTGAACCACGTGACCTGCAGCATCACCGACAGCGTTTCGACCACGAAAATGCCGCCCATCACGAACAGCACGATTTCCTGGCGCACGATCACGGCGATGGTGCCAAGCGCGCCGCCCAGTGCCAGTGCGCCGACATCGCCCATGAACACGCGCGCCGGATGGGCGTTGAACCAAAGGAATGCCAGCCCGGCCCCCGCCATCGCGGAACAGAAGATCAGCAGCTCGCCCGCCCCCGGGATATGGGGAAACAGCAGGTACTTGCTGTAGACCGAACTTCCCATCACGTAGGCGAATACGCCGAGGCCGCCGCCCACCAGCACCACGGGCATGATCACCAGGCCGTCGAGGCCATCGGTCAGGTTCACCGCGTTGCTCGATCCCACGATGACCAGGTACGTGAGGACGATGAAACCGGTCACGCCCAGCGGGTAGCTGATTTCCTTGAAGAACGGAACGATCAGGTTGGTCTTGTAAGGCACGTCGGCAAACATGCCACCCTCGATCCAGCCGAGGAACAGGCTCCACACCCGCACGTTGCTGGCCTCGGACACCGAGAACGCCAGATAAACCGCCGCGATCAGGCCGATCAGCGTCTGCCAGAAAAATTTCTCGCGGCTCGACATGCCGCGCGGATCGCGATACACGACCTTGCGATAGTCATCGACCCAGCCGATCGCGCCATAGCCGAGGGTGACCAGCAGCACCACCCAGATGAAACGGTTGCCCCAGTCACACCACAGCAACGTGGAGATGGCGATCGAGATCAGCACCAGTACACCGCCCATGGTGGGCGTGCCCGATTTGACCAGATGGGTCTGCGGACCGATCGTACGCACGGCCTGCCCGATCTTCAGCTCCGTCAGACGACGGATCACCCACGGCCCGAAACCCAGGCCGATCACCAGCGCGGTGAGGTTGGCCATCACCGCGCGGAAAGTCAGATAGTTGACGACCCGCAGGAAGCTGTAATCGTTTTGCAGCCACTGGGCCAGTGCCAATAACATCGTTTGTCTTATTCGTTAGTGAGCGGAAGGTGTTGCGACAAGCGCGGCGACCATCCGTTCCATGCGCATGAAGCGCGACCCCTTCACGAGCACGGCGGCCGCACCGGCCACCACGCTCTCCCTGTCTTCCTGCAGCGCCTGCATCAGGCCTTCGGCCGTAGCGAAATGACGCGCGCCCGCGCCAAAGGCCTGCACCGCATGCGGCGCCAGCTCGCCGGTGGCCCACAGCGTCTCGATACCGTGCTGGCGCGCGTACTCGCCGATCTCGGCATGGAACGCCGGCCCCTGGTTGCCAACCTCACCCATGTCGCCAAGCACCAGCACGCGCGGCGCGGCAAACCCCGCCAGCACGTCGATGGCGGCGCGCACGGAATCGGGATTGGCGTTGTACGTATCGTCGATCACCACCGTGCCGGCCGGCGTGTGCTTGACCTGCAGGCGGCCCTTGACCGCCGCGAAGCCTGCGATGCCGCGCTGGATCGCGTCGACGCCCACGCCAGCCGCCAGCGCGCACGCCGTGGCGGCGAGCGCATTGCGCACGTTGTGCATGCCCAGCAATTGCAAGCGCAAATCGAATGTCTGTCCGGGCGCCGTGACGTGCAGCACCTGCACGCCGTCGTCGAGCGAGACCGTGGCGCGCACATCGGCCGAGGCATCGGTGCCGAATGCCAGCACGCGCCGCGCGCCAGCCGCCTCGCGCCAGATCCGGGCGTGCGCGCCGCCGCTCTCGGCATCGACCGGGAACACCGCCACGCCGTCGGCGGGCAATGCGGCCAGCGCGCTGGCGTGCTCCTGCGCCACGGCTTCCACGCTGACCATGAATTCCTGATGCTCGCGCTGCGCATTGGTGATCACGGCCACGGTGGGCTGGGCGATTGCGGCCAGATAAACCGTTTCGCCCGGATGGTTCATGCCCAGCTCGAGCACGGCCAGCCGATGGTGCGCGCGCATGCGCAGCACGGTCAGCGGCAGGCCGATGTCATTGTTCAGGTTGCCGCCAGTGGCCAGCCGGTCGTCGTCGCCAACCGCGGCGGCGAAGATCGCCGCGATCATTTCCTTGACCGTGGTCTTGCCGTTGCTGCCAGTCACCGCCACGGTGGGCGGCGCAAACTGGCGGCGCCAGCCCGCGGCCAGCTCGCCCAGGCCGAGCCGCGTGTCGGGCACGATCAGGGCGGGAATGCCGGCGTCGATATCGCGGCTCACCAGCACGGCGGCCGCGCCGCGCGCGACCACATCGGCCAGAAAATCGTGGGCGTCGAAACGTTCGCCCTTCAGGGCGACGAACAGGTCGCCCGGTTCGACGGTTCGGCTGTCCGTATGCACGCGTGAAAACGTGCACGACGGATCGCCGGAAATACGCGCGCCGGCCATCCAGCCGGCGGCTTGCTGCAAATTGGTCATGTGGTGTCCGTTCATGCCGACACCCCCCGCGTGCCCAGGGTCAGGCGTACGTGCTCGCGGTCCGAAAATGGACGCTTGCGGCCCTGGATCTCCTGCGTGGATTCGTGGCCCTTGCCGGCCACCAGCACCACATCGGCCGGGGCGGCGTGCTTGATGGCGTGGAGAATGGCGGCCGCGCGATCCTCGATCATGCGAACCCGGCCGCGATCCTGCATGCCGTCGGCGATCTGTTCGAGGATGTCGCGCGGGTCTTCGCTGCGCGGGTTGTCGCTGGTCAGCACGACTTCGTCGGCCAGCCGCTCGGCCACGCCGCCCATCAGCGGACGCTTGGTGGCATCGCGATCTCCACCGCAGCCGAACACGCACCACAGCTTGCCCTGGCGCGCATCGGTGACGGGACGCAGCGCGGCCAGCGTCTGCGCCAGCGCATCCGGAGTATGGGCGTAATCGACCACGGCCAGCGGCGCATCGTGGCCGCCGAAGAGTTCCATGCGGCCATCGACGGGCGTGAGCGTGCGCAGCGCAGCAAGGGCCGCGTCCCACGCCACGCCCTGCGCCAGCGCGGCGCCGAGCACGGCCAGCAGGTTGCTCACGTTGAAAGCGCCGATCATCGGCGTGGTTACGTCCGCGCTGCCAAAGCTGCCGTCGACGTGGAAGGCCGTGCCGGTAGCGGTGGCGCGTACGCCCGTGGCGCGCAGCCACTGTCCGCGCGTGGCGGAGGCGCCGGCGCGGCCGTCGATGCCATATTCGATGACCTGCGCGGCGGTGACCGCCATCGCGTTGCCATCGAGCAGACGGCGACCCATGTCGTCATCGCGATTGATCACGGCGGCGCGCAGCCCGTCCCATTTGAAGAGGCGCGCCTTGGCGGCCTCGTATTCGGCCATCGTGCCGTGATAGTCGAGGTGGTCCTGTGTCAGGTTGGTCAGCACCGCGACCGCAAACCCGGTGCCCGCCACGCGGCCCTGCTCCAGTCCGTGCGACGAAACTTCCATGGCGATGGCGCGCGCGCCGGCGTCGTTCAGATCGGCAAGGCTGGCCTGCAACTGCACGGCGTCCGGCGTGGTGAAGCCGGTTGCCCGCAACGCATCGGGAAACCCGGTGCCGAGCGTGCCGATGGTGGCGCACGGCGTGCCCGTGGCCTGCAGCAGACGCGCCAGCCACTGGGCACACGACGTCTTGCCGTTGGTCCCGGTGATGCCGGTGACCGTGAGCCCGCGCGCGGCGACGCCATACCAGCCCGCCGCGATCGGCCCGGCCAGCTCATGCAGGCGCGGGATGCCGAGATGGGGCACGCCGTCACCGTGCGTCCACGTGAAGCCCTCGGCTTCGTAGATCACCGCGCTGGCGCCGACCGCGATCGCCTTGTCGATGTGCGGACGGCCGTCGGTCGCCAGGCGTTCGTTGCCCAGCACATACGCGAAGAAGACGTCGCCCGGCTGCAGCCGGCGCGTGTCGCCGGTCAACTTTGCGCCGGCCGGCGCATGCGCATGCAGCCAGGCCAGCGCGTTGCTGGCCTGGACGGAGACTTCGAGAGGCAGAAGCGGCTGGGCCGTCATGGCGTCGCGCTCCATGGTTCGCTCTCGGGCACCTTGTCGGTCACCATCAATTGGCGGATCGGCGAATCGGGCTGGACGTTCAGCGATCGCAGCGCGCCGCCGGTGATCGCCGAAAACACCGGTCCGGCCACCGCGCCGCCGTAGTGGCTGCCGGCCGTCGGTTCGTCGACGCTGACCGCGACGATCACGCGCGGATTCGACATCGGCGCCAGGCCAATGAACGATGCGCGATACTTGCTGCGGTCGTAGCCGCGGCCGACGTGCTTGTACGCCGTGCCGGTCTTGCCGCCCACGCGATATCCCATCACCTGCGCTTCGGGCGCGGTGCCGCCGGGCGCCGTCACGGTTTCCAGCATGCCGCGCACCTCGCGCGCCACCGTCGGCGACAGGATGCGCTCGCCCGTGACCGGACCGTTGGTCTTGTAGATCGACACCGGGATCAGTTCGCCATCATGCGCGAAGATCGTATAGGCATGGGCGATCTGGAACAGCGACACGGACAAGCCGTAGCCATAGGACATCGTGGCCTGCTCGATCGGACGCCAGCTCTTCCACGGCCGCACGCGGCCGGCCACGGCGCCCGGGAAGCCGATCTTGGGCGCCTGGCCAAGCCCGACGCTGGTGAACATGTCCCACATTTCCTGCGGCTTCATCATCATCGCGATCTTTGTCGTGCCGATGTTGCTCGACTTCTGGATCACGCCGCCCACCGTGAGCGTGCCGTAGTTATGGGTATCGGAAATCGTCGCGCCCTCGAAGTTGTACTTGCCGGTCGTGACGACGGTCGTCGACGGCGTCACGCGGCCCAACTGCAGCGCCAGGCCGATCGAGATCGGCTTCATCATCGAGCCGGGCTCGAAGGTATCGGTCAGCACGCGGTTGCGCAGCTGCTCGCCGGACAGGCGGGTGCGGTCGTTCGGGTTGTAGGTGGGCCAGTTGGCCAGCGCCAGCACCTCGCCGGTCTGCGCATCGAGCACCACGGCGCTGGCCGCCTTGGCCTTGTTGCGCTCCACCACGGCCTTGACCTCGTTGTAGGCGAGGTACTGGATCTTGGCGTCGATCGACAACTGCATGTCCTCGCCGTCGCGCGGGGTCTTGAGCACGCCAACGTCCTCAACCACGCGGCCCAGCCGGTCCTTGATCACCTGGCGCGCGCCGGGACGGCCGGCCAGCCCGGCTTCCCGGGCCAGTTCCACCCCTTCCTGGCCCTTGTCCTCGACATTGGTAAAGCCGACGATGTGCGCCATCGCCTCGCCTTCCGGATAGAAGCGCTTGTATTCGCGCGTCTGGTGAATACCTTCGACCTTGAGCGCGGCGATCTTGTCGGCTGCGTCCGGCAGCACCTGGCGCTTCAGGTAAACGAAGCTCTTGTCCTCGTTAAGCTTGGCGCGCAGGTCCTTTTCGGACAAATCGAGCAGCTTGGCCAGTTGGCGCATACGCTGCGGCTCGATGTCGTTGGGCACATCCTCGGGCACGGCCCAGATCGCCTTGACGGGCAGGCTCGTGGCCAGCACGAGTCCGTTGCGGTCGAGGATCTTGCCGCGCGTGGCAGGCAGTTCCAGCGTGCGCTGGAACCGCTTCTTGCCCTCCATCTCGTAGAACTGGTTGCCCGGGCCCTGGATCCACATGGCGCGCGCCGCCAGCGCCAGGAATGCGGCGAACATCAGGAACACCACGAACTTCGAGCGCCACATCGGCAGGCGCAGGCCCAGCACCGGGCTGGCCGAAAACTGGCCGGTGCGCGGACGCGCCGCCTCGCCACGCGGCTTGCCGGCTGCGCGGGCGCGGTTCAGGGTGGGGCGGGCCATGCTCATTTGCTTGCGCCCCCTGCGGGTTGCTGTGCATCGGGAGGCGTGTCGGGCAATACCACGCCCTGGAGGTACTGGGTGCGGCCCGCGACGGCCGGCGACATCTTGAGCTGCGCGCGCGCCGCGTCGGCAATCCGCGCGCTCTTGCTGAGCGAACTCTGCTGGTATTGCAGGCGCGACCAATCGACATCGAGCTGCTTTTCTTCCGACTGCGCGCGCTCCAGCGCGACGAACAGCGTGCGCGCCTGATGCTGCGCGCTGACCAGCGACAGTGCACAGAGCATCAGGGCGGCAAGGAGGAAGAAGGTCAGGCGGTTCATGCCGTCCGGGCTCCAAGCTTTTCGGCCACGCGCATCACCGCGGAACGGGCGCGCGGGTTGTCAGCCACTTCTTCGGCGCCGGGCTTGAAACGGCCCAGCAGTTTCATGGTCGGCTGCGGCAGATCGGCCGCGCGCAGCGGTGCGCGACGCAGCGCCGGGTCGGCGTCCTGGTCCGGCTTCGCGTGCGCCTGCATGAAACGCTTGACGATGCGGTCCTCGAGCGAGTGGAAGCTGATCACCACCAGGCGCCCGCCCGGCTGGAGCAGGTCGTACGCCGCCTTCAGGCCGTTTTCGAGGTCCGCAAGCTCTTGATTGATGTGAATCCGTAGAGCTTGAAAGGTGCGGGTCGCAGGGTCCTGACCCTTCTCGCGTGTCTTGACGGTTTTCGCCACGAGCGCGGCAAGGTCTGAAGTAGTGGCGATTGGGCCGCCATCGTCGGATTCGCGCCGGCGAGCAACAATCGCCTTTGCAATCTGTACAGCAAACCGTTCTTCCCCATAGTCTCGTATCACCCTGGCAATGTCGTGCTCGTCCGCTTGTGCAAGCCACTCGGCGGCGGTAACGCCGCGCGTGGTGTCCATGCGCATGTCCAGCGGGCCTTCGAAACGAAAGGAAAATCCCCTCGCCGCCTCGTCGATCTGGGGCGAGCTGATCCCCAGGTCGAGCAGCACACCAGCCACCGGGGCCCGATCGCGCAGACGGTCGCCCATTTCCGCAAAGCTCGCGTGCTCAATGGAGAAGCGGGCATCCTTGATGGTGCCCGCTTCTGCGATTGCTGCCGGATCCTTGTCGAAGGCGACGAGGCTGCCGGCCGGCCCCAGCCGCGCCAGGACGGCCCGGCTGTGACCGCCTCTTCCGAAGGTGCCGTCCACGTAGGCGCCGTCGGGCCGCCAGACGAGCGCCTCGACGGCCTCGTCCAGCAACACGGTGCGATGGCGCAGGGCGGTGGTCCCCGGCGTTTCGGTAGGGGTCATGACCTCTTCAGAAAGAGAAATTCTTCAATGCATCCGGCATGCCTTGCGCCATCGCAGCCTGCTCCTTGGCGGCATACGTGGCGGCATCCCAGACTTCGAAATGGCTGCCCATGCCGAGCAGCATCACTTCCTTGTCCAGCAGGGCGGCGCTGCGCAATTCCGGTGCAATCAGCACGCGGCCGGCGCCATCCATATCCACGTCGGCGGCATTACCGAGAAAAATCCGCTTCCACCAGTGGGCGTCCATCGGCAGCGCGGCAATGCGACCGCGAAAGACTTCCCACTCTGGCCGGGGAAAGAGCAGCAGGCAGCCGTCCGGGTGCTTGGTCAGCGTCACCCGGCCCTCGGCCTGCGTTTGCAGCGCTTCGCGATACCGGGCCGGAATGGACATCCGCCCCTTGGCATCCAGCGACAGCGCCGATGCTCCCTGAAACAAGCTCGTTCCCCCGGTAACCGCCGACGTCTGGCGTCGTTGGCATGTCGATTCGTCTCGTGTGAAACCGTCTCGTCACGCGCAAATGATCGCAGACACAGTCGTGTTAATCACACAAAAATACACTTCCTCACACTATTTCCCACTTTAGAGGAAGCGTTTTGGCCGGTCAAGGCTCGCCATGGGGCAAGAAAAGGGATTTTTTTAATCAGAACAAAGACTTAGCGCGCCAACTTCACGCACCGTAAACGTGAATCCCTAATGAAATGAAGAACTTGGGGAAGAAAGCAGAGAAACCACCTGAGAACCAGCGAGGGAATACTGCCGACAGCGCGGTCTGCAATCAGTTCCGCGCCGTGGTGAAGGATACAACGTTTTGCTTTGAGCCTCGGCGGGACGGGGGCTGGCGGCGATTTCGGCGGACCGCCACGATAAAGCGGCGCGGTCTTCCGATAATCGCGTGGGACATGAAATGGCAACGCCCGCTTTTACCTGCGAGGCGCGATGCCGAAAATGGCAGCGCGCAATATCAGATGCGGTAGGCGGTGGAGGTCATGACTTTGGACGCTACGCGCATCAGCGCCCGCACCGGTCCGGGCAGCGGCACCCCGCCGGCCGCGCGAGCGGCATCGCCGTGGCGGACTTCGTCATCGCGCATCTGCTCCAGAATGGCGCGCGACCGTCCATCGGCTTCGGGCAGGCAATCGAGGTGTCCGTTCAGATGATGCTCGACCTGGCGCTCGGTCTCGGCCACAAAGCCAAGGCTCACGCGGTCGCCCGCACGGCCGGCCAGCACGCCGATGGCAAAGGCGCCGGCGTACCACACCGGATTCAGCAGACTCGGCCGCGAGCCCAGTTCGCGCAGGCGCTCCGCGCACCAGGCCAGATGGTCTTCTTCTTCCTGCGCGGCGGTATCCATTTGCGCGCGCACCTGCGCGCTGCGCGCGGTCAGCTTCTGCGCCTGGTACAGGGCCTGCGCGCAGACCTCGCCGACATGGTTGACGCGCATCAGTCCGGCCACGTGGCGACGCTCATCGGCGCTCATCCCTTCTGTGTCCGGGGCAAGCCGATCGGCGGGATTGGCTCGGCCGGCGCGCGTGGCACCGGCGATCGCGCGCAATGCGACATCGAATTCTCGAATCAACGTATCCATGCGTGTCAGTCAATAAGCGGCAAACGCCCGGCGCGCATGCCCCACTCTGGAGTAGGGGTCCGCCTCTAGCGTGCCTCGGGATTTCCCGCATTGTACCTGCGCCGCTTTGTGCAGGTCCGCCCCGCCCGCGGCGAAAGCGCGCTGGCGCTACGGCCGGGTACTCAAAAACCCTGAGTTGTGAAAACAAGACAAGACGTTTACCTGAGGGTCAAAAGAAGTTCGCTTTTGCTAGAGTGATCGGCAGCTTCCAAGGAAGTCAAGCACGGAAGGATGTAGAGGGCTGACAGGAGGTCCTTCCGCATAGCTTCAACTACTAATAATTCTTAAGTGGAGATCACCCAGCATGAAAAAATCGCTACTCGCGCTTGCCGCGATGAGCGCATTTGCCACTGCTGCAAATGCGCAGACGAGCGTGACGCTGTATGGCGTCGTCGACCTGCCGATCGAATACAACAACAATCTGGCACCCGGCTTCAACACCAATCCCGCCACATGGGGCCCGAACGGCCGCCCGCCCTCGCTGGCTGGCGGCGGCAGCCGCGTCGGACTGCAGACCGGCGGCGGCTTGTCCGGTTCGCGCTGGGGTCTGCGTGGCACCGAAGACCTGGGCGGCGGCCTGAAGGCGTTGTTCGTGCTGGAAAGCGGTTTCGGCCTTGACGATGGCAGGTCGCAGCAAGGCGGCCGTCTGTTCGGTCGTCAGGCATTCGTCGGCTTGCAGAGCGATACGTACGGCCGCGTGACGTTCGGCCGCCAGTACACGACCATGTTCGACATGTTCGCGAACTTCTCGCCGACCGGCTACGCGACGATTTATGAGCCGGTGGTGGCGCAGCTGGGCACCAACTTCCGCTCCGACAACACCGTCAAGTACACGGCCGTGGTTGGTCCGGTCACGGCCGAGGCGCACTGGAGCTTCGGCACGGGCGTGGCAGCCATCGGTCCGGTGCCGCTCGCCAATTCGGGCGCCGGTGAAACGCCGGGCAACTTCAACAACAACGCCGGCGGCGGCGCGGGCCTGCTTTACCTGAGCGGTCCGCTGGGCCTGACGGTGGCCTACGACGAATGGCGTCCGGCAATCACGATCGGCCAACCGGGCCGTTCGCGCAAGATCGGCGCAGCCGGCAGCTACACGTATGGCCCGGCCAAGCTGATGGCTGGCTACCGCTACGGCCGCACCACGGACAACGCGGGCGCCGAACTGCTGCGCGACAACTACTTCTGGTTGGGCCTGAACTATCAGGTGACTGCGCCGCTGGGCCTGACGCTGGCGTACTTCTACGACGACGTGAAGACGATGCGCGCGTCGTCGGCGTTTGCCGCCGACAATCCCAAGAACCCGTGGCAGATCAGCTTCGTGGCCGACTACAACTTCTCGAAGCGCACGGACGTCTACCTGACGGCTGGCTACGTGAAGAACTCGGGCCTGAACTTCGACACGTCGGCAGTGAGCTTTGCAAACGGCTACCCGCTGCAGCAAGGCAAGGACAGCCAGATCGGCGTGGCCGTCGGTATCCGCCACAAGTTCTGATCCGCGGCACGACTTTGTCCTGATTTTGAAGGCGCCTTCGGGCGCCTTTTTTCATGCGCGTGAGCCATGTCTTAAGGGCTTCACCCCATCCAAGAAGTATGGCGCGCCCGACTAGAATGCCCTCAGACCGAAATACCGGCCGCCATCCCTCGGAGACCCTGTCATGCATCACCCCCGCCGACGCACCGTCGCACTGCTCCTGTCGCTCGCGCTGAGCCCGCTGGCCATCCAGGCGGCCCACGCCAGCGACGCGTATCCCGCCAGGCCGATCCGGCTGGTCGTGCCGTTTCCCGCGGGCGGCACCACCGACATCATGGCGCGCGCGGTGTCGGCCGAGCTATCGAAGCTGCCGGGATGGAACGTGGTAGTCGACAACAAGCCGGGCGCGGGCGGCAATATCGGCTCCGACATCGTGGCCAAGGCCGCGCCGGACGGCTACACGCTGTTGATGGGCACGGTGGGTACGCATGGCATCAACCAGTCGCTGTACGGCAAGCTGCCGTTCGACCCGATCAAGGATTTCGCGCCAATCACCGCCGTGGCGTCGGTGCCGAACGTGCTGGTGGTCAATCCCGCCTTCGCGGCGCAGAACAAGATCAATAGCGTCAACGACCTGATCGCCTACGCCCGTGCCAATCCGGGCAAGCTGAACATGGCGTCGAGCGGCAACGGCACGTCGATCCACCTGGCGGGCGAACTGTTCAAGACGCAGACCAAAACCTTCATGGTCCACTTCCCGTATCGCGGCAGCGGTCCGGCGCTGACCGATCTGACCGGCGGCACGATGCAGGTGATGTTCGACAATCTGCCGTCGTCGATGCAACTGATCAAGTCCGGCAAGCTCAAGGCGCTGGCCGTGACGAGCGCCAAGCCGTCGCCGGCGCTGCCGGGCATTCCGACCGTCGCCGCCGCGGCGAACCTGCCCACCTTCGAAGCCAGCTCGTGGTTTGGCCTGCTGGCGCCAGCGGGAACGCCGCCAGAGATCATCAACCGGCTCCAGCAGGAAGTTTCCAAGAGCCTGAACTCGCCCGCCGTGCGCGAGCGCTTGATGGCCCAGGGTGCGGACCCGGTCGGCAACACGCCCGAGCAGTTCGCCGCGTTCATTCGCGCGGAGCACATCAAATGGGCCAAGGTCGTGAAGGACTCGGGCGCCAAGGTGGACTAGCGTCAAACCACAAGGTGGTGCCGCCGCCAGCGCATATACTTGAGGCATCAAATGTTCGAACCTGCTCCATTACGATGCCCAATCCTTCCGCCGCCGGCAGTGCTGCCGATGTCCCGCCGGTCGATCTCGAAACGAGCGCCGGCGAGTCGGACCACGAGGCGTTGCGACTCTGGCTGCGCCTGCTGACCTGCACCACGCTGATCGAAGGCGACATCCGCTCGCGCCTGCGGCAGGAGTTCGCCGTCACGTTGCCGCGCTTCGACCTGATGTCGCAACTCGACCGTCATCCGGAAGGCCTCAAGATGGGCGAGCTGTCGCGCCGCATGATGGTAACGGGCGGCAATGTCACGGGCATCACCGACCAGTTGCAGCAGGAGGGCCTGGTCACGCGCGAAGCCCTGCCCACCGACCGTCGCGCCTTTCTGATCCGGTTGACGCCGGCCGGGCGGGAGGCGTTTTCGCGCATGGCGCGCGCGCATGAAAGCTGGGTGGAACAATTGTTCGCAGGGCTTGCCGAAACGGATCGACGCACGCTGTTTCGCGTGCTTGGCCGCCTGAAGACCAGCCTGACCACGCCATGATCTATCGTCCATTTCGTCTATTTAGCCCGCGGCCCATGCCAGCCGGCGCAGCCCGCGCGGCCGCCCTGGCCACCGTGACCGCAGTTGCCTTGACCGCCCTGGCGGCATGCAGCAGCGCACCGGCCGGCCCGCAGGTCACGCCGGTCAACGCCACCATCAAGCTTGGCCGCGTCACCGGGATAACGTTTCTGTCGCGCGTGGATGTGCCGCAGGCCAGCAGCTACGGCGGCTATGGGGTTGGCGTCGGCGGCGTGGCCGGCGGCGGAGGCGGAGGCGGAGGCGGCGGTGTGGGAATGGGATTTTCGGTGGACCTGACGCGGCTGCTGAACCGTCAGCAACCGGCGCCGCAGATAGACCTGTACCAATACACGGTCAAGACACTCGATGGCACGGTGGCACAGGTCAATGGCCCGGCGGCGCCAGGCCTGGAAGCGGGCACGTGCGTGCGGCTGATTTATGCCGATGGCGCGACGCAGCCGCAAATGGCGCCGTCCAACGAATGCTGAATCGATCGATCGGCGACGCGGTTAGCGTACGCCCTCCTGCGCGACAGGCCGGAGGGCGCGCGCGACGCCAGACGCTGAAGTCCCGTCAGGCCGCCTTGCGGCTGTCGCGCAATTCGCGGCGCAGGATCTTGCCGACATTGGTCTTCGGCAATTCGGTACGGAACTCGACGTACTTCGGCCGCTTGTAGCCGGTCAGGCGGTCCTTGCAGAACGCGATCACATCGGCTTCCGACAGCGCCGGATCCTTCTTGACCACGAACAGCTTCACCACCTCGCCCGAGTGCTGGTCGGGCACGCCCACCGCGGCCACTTCCAGCACGCCCGGGCATTCGGCCACCACGCCTTCCACCTCGTTCGGATACACGTTGAAGCCCGACACCAGGATCATGTCCTTCTTGCGGTCGACGATCTTGGTGTAGCCGCGCTCGTCCATCACGCCGATATCGCCGGTCTTGAAGAAGCCGTCGGGCGTCATGACCTTGGCCGTCTCGTCGGGGCGATTCCAGTAGCCGGCCATGACCTGCGGACCCCGCAGGCAGATTTCGCCAGGCTGGCCGAGCGGCAGTTCCTTGCCGTCGTCATCGCGGATCGACACTTCGGTCGAAGGCAGCGGCAGGCCGATGGTGCCCGAGAACGCGTCGGTATCGGTCGGGTTGCAGGTGGCCGACGGCGAGGTTTCGGAAAGGCCATAGCCCTCGATGATCGGGCAGCCGGTCTTGGCCAGCCAGTTCTTGGCCACGGCTTCCTGCACGGCCATGCCGCCGCCATTGGCCACGCGCAAACCCGAGCAATCGACCTTGCTGAAATCGGGATGGTTGAGCAGCGCGTTGTACAGCGTGTTGACCGCCGGGAACATGTTGAACTTGTACTTCTGCAGTTCCTTGATGAAGCCCGGAATATCGCGCGGATTGGGAATCAGGATGCTCAGGCCGCCGCTGCGCATGCCCAGCAGGCAGCAGACCGTGAGCGCGAAGATGTGATACAGCGGCAGCGCCGTGATCGTGATCACCTGATCGATATGCGCACCCTTGGCCAGCGCCGGCTGCATCCATGCTTCGGACTGCAGAACGTTGGAGACGATGTTCCGGTGCAGCAGCGTCGCGCCCTTGGACACGCCCGTGGTGCCGCCCGTGTATTGCAGGAACGCGATGTCGTCGGGGCCGGTGGTGACCGGCTTCAGTTCCATGCGCCGGCCTTCGGCCAGCACGTCGTTGAAGCGCACGCAGTTGGGCAGTTCCCACGCCGGCACCATCTTCTTGACGTTGCGCACGACGAAATTGACGATGGCGCCCTTCAGGCCGCCCAGCATGTCGCCCATGCTGGCCACCACGATATGCTTGACCGGCGTGGCGGGCAGCACCGCCTGTAACGTCGCGGCAAAATTCTCAAGAATGACGATGGCCTCGGCGCCGCTGTCCTTGAGCTGGTGTTCCAGTTCGCGCGGCGTGTACAGCGGATTGACGTTGACCACCACATAGCCGGCGCGCAGCACGGCAGCCAGGGCCACGGGGTACTGCAGCACATTGGGCATCATCAGCGCGACGCGCGCGCCGGGCCGCAGCCCGCGCGACTGCAGCCACGCGGCAAACTGGCGCGAAAGCTGGTCCAGTTCGCCATAGGTGATGGCCTTGTCCATGCAGATGAACGCGCGGCGATCGGCGTAGGTATGGAACGATTCCTCAAGCAACTGGGCCAGCGACCGGAACTGGCTGGCGTCGATTTCCGCGGGAACGCCTGCCGGATAGTGTTTCAGCCACAGCTTTTCCATACCGTCTCCTGAATTTCTGAATGATCGTTCGATTTTTTGGGAATGCTAAACGCGCGTGCCGCCCGAGCACAACCTGTTAGACGAAGTCCTCCACGAATTTCTCGGCGGAAACAGTGGATTATGCGCCACGCGCGGCGCGCTTCAAGGGAATACCCTGACCGTTCCGCGCCAGGTCGGGTCGGCCGCGAGCGGCGCGCAGCCGCATGGGCAACGTCTGCGCCCGCCGTTCCGTGCGGCTCAGATCGGCAGCACCAGCTTCATCATGTTGTGCGCGAGCTCCTGGGCCAGCGCCTCCGGATCCATACGTCCCGGCTCGTGCCACGTGTACATGAAGCCGACCACCCCGCCGATCGTATGCGCCGTCACGCGCGCATCGCCAAATGCAAACACGCCGGCGGCGCGGCCTTCTTCGAGCATCCCGTACAGATCGCGATAGAACTCGCGCGCCATGCTATTGAGCCAGGTCACGGTCTCGGGCTGCAGGTACTGGTTGTCGCGGAAGCTCAACGCGGCGGCCACATGGCAGCGCACGCAGCGGCGCGCCATTTCGAGCAGGCATGTGTGCAGGCGCTCGCGAATCGGCAGCGAAGGATCGGCGGTCTCGCGGATCACCGGCAGGCAGGTCTGCGCCGACTCCCGGCACAGGATGTCGAAGATCTCGTACTTGTCGGCAAAGTAGTAATAGACCGCCGGCTTGGTGACGCCCAGCGCGCGGCACAGGTCGTTCATCGTCATGCCCGGATAGCCCTTGGTGTAGAAAAGCTGGGCGGCGGTGTCGAGGATCTGGCGCCGACGCGCTTCCTGGCGCTCGGCAACGTGCGAGCGAGCCGGGCCGTCTTCGCTCAGCGTGGCGGCTTCGGTGGCGCGTGGCGGGTGACCTGTTTTTCGGGGAGCGTGCGACATGGGCGCCATTCTCGCACGCAGCGCGCGTGCCACCATCGGGGAAAGTCCCGCGTCCGGGTGTTCAGGGATGGGGTGCGGCGGACGCGGCGTCGGCGCCGCGCGCAGTCAGCGGCGTCACTTCGGTGGCGGGCGGCGCGAGCCTGCGCAGCGCAGCGTCGCGCTCGGCCGGCGGCAGGTCGCCAATGCGGCGTACGGCTGTATAAAACTTTTCCCAGTCGCCGCCCGACTGCGCCAGCAGCGCCGTGAACGCGGGCACCCATTGCTGATACGTGGCGACGGCGGCCAGATGGGCGTTGGTCAGCGGCCGGTCGAACCAGCGATCGTATCCGGTATAGCCGCCCCACTCCGTCTTCAGCGCCGCATAGTCGTGACGCAGGCCGTCGAAGATGCTCGCCTTGCCCTCGCGCTTGGCCGCGTCGTCGAGCGGCGACTTGTACAGCGTCACCAGCTTGTCGCGCGTGCTCAGCAGCATCGCGCGGAACTGGCGACGCCGGGCATCGTAGATCGCATAGCTGGCCCGTGCATCGGGCGAGCCGTCCTGCGCCAGCCAGCGCTGCACGCCGGCCGTTTCCACGGCGGTGGCAAACGACTCGTTGAACGCGGTGTCGTTGCGCACGTAGACCACCTGATGCGCTAGCTCGTGGAAGATCAGACGCGCCAGCTCGCCCTCGGGCTGGTAGACGAACGTGTTCAGCAGCGGATCGTCAAAGTAGCCGAGCGTCGAATAGGCGGGAATGCCGGCGACATAAGCTTCCAAACCGTCATGCCGCAGGTTTTGGGCGTAATGCTCCGCGTCGTTCTGATCGTAGTAGCCGCGGTATGTGATGCAGCCGACGATCGGAAAACACCATTTGCGCAGTTCCATCGACAGCTCCGGCGTGGCAAACACGCTCCACACCACATAGGGCCGATGCAGATTGGCATAGCGCCGATAGCTGCCATTGTCGGGCAGCTTCAGTTCGCGTGAGGCGTAGTCGCGGATACGGCGCGCCAGTTCCAGCCGGCTGGCCAGCTTGACGTCGTGCGCGCCGTTGGCCGTCGCGATGGCGTCGTCAAGCGACTGCGCGCGCGACATCACGCCAAGGTGTCCGCCGATCGACTGGTAGTAGTAGCCGACCGTATCGCAGCCGGCCGCCAGCAAAACCGCGGCAAGCATCGCCACGATGCCTGCCATGCGTCGGCGGCGCGGCCTGCGGATCATGACGCCAGCGTCTCGGACCGGACCGCCTCCACTTCCACGAGGCAGTCATAGAACACTGGCGCGCGGCCGAGGTCGGTCAGGCGCTGGCTGGTCAACTCGTTGGCGTTCTTGCCGTCGGGCGCGAGCTTCTTCCACCAGATCGACAGGCCGACAACCAGCCCCTGGCGGGCGCGATCGGTCACGCGGGCGCGCGCCTGCATGCTGCCGCGATCGTTGAACGCGCGCACCATATCGCCGTGCACGATGCCGCGCGCGGCGGCGTCGGCCGGATGGATATCCAGATGCGGTTCGCCTTCGGTAGCGCGCAGGCTGTCGACATTGACAAACGAGCTGTTCAGGAAATTGCGCGCGGGCGGGGAAATCATCGCCAGCGGGTAGCGTGCCGCCAGTTCCGGCGCGGATGCCGGCGCTTCGTAAGGCGGCACATAGGCGGGCACGGGATCGAGGCCATCGCGCGCCATCGTTGCCGAATAGAATTCGCACTTGCCCGAAGGCGTCGGGAAGCCGCCCTGGGCAAACGGCGCCGCGCCGATATTCAGTTTCTGCCAGCCGCGCGCCTTCAGCGAATCCCAACTGATGCCCTCGGCACGGCTGTCATTGCGAAGAATGGCCTGGTCGGCGATGGTTTCGTCGCTATCGGCAAAGCACGGATCGGTGAAGCCCATGCGCGCAGCCAGGCGGCGAAAGATCTCGGTGTTCGGCAACGCCTGGCCAAGTGGCGCCACCGACTGGTTGTTGGCCAGGAAATAGGTGTGGCCGTAGGCCTTGTGCACGTCGATGTGTTCGAGCTGGGTAGTGGCGGGCAGCACGATATCGGCATAGTCCGCGGTATCGGTGCGGAAGTGTTCGAGCACCACCGTAAACAGGTCTTCGCGCGCGAACCCTTGCGCCACCTTGACCGATTCCGGCGCCACGGCCACCGGGTTGCTGTTGTAGACCACCACGGCCTCGATCTTGGGACCGTTGCCACCAGTGCCGTCGTCGAGCAGCGCGTCGCCGATGGTGCTCATGTTGACGGTGCGCGGCAGCTTCGGCCAGCTCGGCAGCAGGTCTGGGCGTTGCAGCGCGGCGGTATCGACCGGAAAGAAACCCGACGTCGACAATTGCAGACCGCCGGCAGCATGGCGCCACGCGCCCACCAGCGACGGCAGCGACGCCACCGCGCGCACCGCCTGGCCGCCGCCGCGCACGCGCTGCACGCCGTAGTTGAGACGAATGGCGACGGGCTCGCGTTCCTTGATCGCCAACTGTCCGTAGAGACCGGCGAGCCATTCGATATCCTCGACCGCCACGCCGCAGATCTGCGCCGCGCGCGCCGGGGGGAATTCCATCGCGCGCTCGCGCAGCGCGTCGAATCCGATCGTGTGCTGCGCGATGTAGTCGTGGTCGAGCAGATCGTCGCGGATCAGGATATGGATCATCGCCAACGCCAGCGCGCCATCGGTGCCGGGCATCGGCGCGATATGCCGGTGGCATTTTTCGGCGGTCAGCGAACGGTACGGATCGATCGCCACCAGCGTAGCGCCGCGGCGCTTGGCTTCCTGCGCGCGCGTCCAGAAGTGCAGGTTCGACGCAATCGGGTTGCCGCCCCAGATGAGGATCAGCTTCGCATCGGCCACATGCTCGATGTCCATGCCGACGCTTGCGCCGTAGGTGTAGCGCAGCGCCGTGGCGCCGGCGCTGGCGCAAATCGTGCGATCGAGCAACGACGCGCCGAGCTTGTGGAAAAAGCGCGCCGCCATGCTTTCGCCCTGCACCAGTCCCATCGTGCCGGCGTAGCTGTACGGCACGATCGCCTCGGGGCTGCGCGCGGCGATGGCCGACAGGCGCTGCGCGATCTCGTCGAGCGCTTGGTCCCAGGAGATCGGCTCGAACTTGCCTTCGCCCTTCTTGCCAACGCGGCGCAACGGCGTGAGCAGGCGATCCGGGTGATACGTGCGTTCGGTATAGCGCGACACCTTGGTGCACAGCACGCCCTGGGTGCCGGGATGCTCCGGGTCGCCCGCCACCTTGACGGCGCGGCCATCCTCGACGGTGACGAGCAGCGCACAGGTATCGGGACAATCGTGGGGACAGGCGGCACGGACAATGCGGGTGGCCATGGTGGTATCGGCAGGCAATGGGGCTGTGGGGGGCGCCCGGTACGGGCATGGAGGCGGGCGGATGGCCCCGCGCGCTGGTCATTGAACCGACTGTGGCGCAGCGGCCTCGGCCGAACATGCCGGACCGGGAGAAAGTGTTTGAGTCCGATTGTATTCGATTATGATGTGCCGGCGCAGTCCGGCCCCGGCCGCACTGCCCGGCTTGCGGGCCGGGGTCCCCGCACCGGCGCCAGACCGGATCGGGACGCACGGTCCGAAAGCAGCACAGAAGCAACAAGAAACGTTTTACGGATTTTTGACGGGGATTCACATGGGTTTCACAACTGGGGTCAAGCGCCGGCAAGTGGTCGGCGCGATGATGGCGGCCGCGCTGGCCGCGACGGGCGTCGCGCTGGCCGCCAACACGACGGCAGGCGAAGCGGGCGTTACCGCCGACACCATCGTACTGGGCCAATCGGCTGCGCTGACCGGCCCCACGGCCGTGCTGGGCAAGCAGATGAACGCAGGCGCGCGCCTCTACTTCGATTTCATCAACGGCCAGGGCGGCGTGTTTGGCCGCAAGATCGAACTCAAGGCGCTCGACGACATGTACGAGCCCGACGAGGCGATCAAGAACACCAAAAAGCTGATCGAGGAAGAACGCGTTTTTGCGCTGTTCGGTTATGTCGGCACGCCCACCAGCCAGGCGGTGTTGCCGATGATCAACCAGGCGCGCGTGCCGTTCTTCGCCCCGTTCACCGGCGCACAATCGCTGCGCCAGCCGCAGAGCCGCTACGTGTTCCATGTGCGCGCCGGCTACGACGAGGAAACGGCCGCTATCGTGCGCCAGATCCGCACGACCGGCCTGAAGCGCGTCGCCGTGGTCTACAACGACGACGCGTATGGCCGCGCCGGCATCGCGGGGATCGAGCATGCGATCAAGTCGCTGCCTGCGGACAGCGGCGTGCAGCTCGTGGCACAGGAAAACGTGATCCGCAACACGGTTGAAATCGGCGACGCGATGCAGGGTGCCATGAAGGCCAAACCCGATGCGATCGTCATGATCAGCGCCTACCGCACCGTTGGCGCCTTCGTGAAGGAAGCGCTGCGCCGCGGCTACAGCGGACAGTTCTACAACGTGTCGTTTGTCGGCACGCAGGCGCTGGCCAAGGAAGTGGGCCCGCAAGGCAGCGGCGTGATCATTTCGCAGGTGATGCCGCATCCGGGCAATGCCACTCTGCCGGTGGTGCGCGAATATCTGCGCCTGCTGCAGGCTGCCGGCAAGCAGAACGACTTCGACTACGCCAGCATCGAGGGCTTCATCGCCGCCAAGGCGTTTGTCGAAGGGCTGCGCCGCACCGGCAAGGACCTCACGCGCGAACGCTTTGTCAGCGCGATGGAAAGCATGCGCAACGTCGATCTCGGCGGCTTTATCGTCCAGTTCGGTCCGGACAACCACGTCGGCTCGAAGTTTGTCGAGATGACCATCATCAACTCGCGCGGCGTCGTGATCCGCTGAGTGATATGCAGCCAGCCCGCCCGTTCGTTCCCGGCAAAGGGAATGAGCGGGCGCGCCGGGTTCAGCTCATGTCGTTCAGGTGACACGCGGAAAACCGCAGCGGCGCGATTTCCCGCAACTGCGGCTGTTCGATCTTGCAGCGCGGCATCGCATGCGGACAGCGCGGGTGGAAATGGCAGCCAGGCGGCGGATTGAGCGGCGACGGGATTTCGCCCTTGATCGCGACGTACGTCTTCTTGCCCACCTCCAGCTTGGGCGCTTCGGCCAGCAGCGCCTGCGTATAAGGATGGTTCGGCGCGGCGAATACCTGCTCCGTCGGCGCCGATTCCACCACGCGTCCAAGGTACATGATCACCACGCGGTCGCTGATGTGCTTGACCACGCCGAGATCGTGGCTGATGAACAGATAGGTCAGGTCCAGCTCTTCGCGCAGCCGCATGAAAAGGTTCAGCACCTGCGCCTGGATCGATACATCAAGCGCCGCGACCGATTCGTCGCAGACCAGAAATTCCGGCTTGACGGCCAGCGCCCGCGCGATGCCGATGCGCGCGCGCTGCCCGCCCGAAAACTGGTGAGGAAAACGGCGCAGGACGGTCGGGTCCATCCCGACGCGCACGAGCATGTCCTCGACATACGCCTGTTGCGCACGCTTCTCGACCATGCCGTGGACCACCGGCGCCTCGCCGACGATATCGAGCACGCGCAGCCGAGGATTCAGCGACGCATAGGGGTCCTGGAAAATCATCTGGATCGCCAGTTGCCGCTCGCGTCTTTTCTCCGGCGGCAGCCGGTCCAGATCGGTGCCGCGCCAGAAGCGCTCGCCCTCGGTCAGCGTGTGCAGGCCGACCACCATGCGTCCCAGCGTGGATTTGCCGCAGCCCGATTCCCCGACCAGTCCGACCACTTCGCCCGCACGGATCGCCAGGTCGACCTTGTCGACCGCGTGGACCACTTCGGTGCGCTGCTTCGCGCCAAACACGTTGGCAATCTTCGCGGCAACGTCGAGCGACTTGACGAAGCGCTTCGAGACGCCGCGCATTTCGAGCAAGGGCGCGGGCGGCATGGCCGTCTGCCCGGCCGGCGCGGTCGCGGCGCGTTCGGCGGCGGTATCAATCACCGTGGCGTTCATGCTGCCTCCTGCTGGACATGCACTGGATGGAAACAGCGCAACTGGCGACCGTCCGCGGAGATTTCCAGGGGCGGGTCGGTCTTGCAGACGTCCGTCGCATAGGGACACCGATTACGGAACGAACAGCCGCCGGGCAGGTTCAGCAGCGACGGCGTCATGCCCGGAATCTGCCGCAGCGGCGTGCCGCGCGGATTGCGCGACGGCGCCGAACCAATCAGTCCGTGCGTGTAGGGATGCTGCGGATGTTCGAGCACCTGGCGCACATCGCCCGACTCCACGATCTTGCCGGCGTACATCACACAGACCTTGTCGGCCAGGCCCGCCACCACCGACAGGTCGTGCGTGATCCAGATCAGCGAAGTCCCCGATTCACGGCATAGCGTTTGCATCTCGTAAAGAATCTGCCCCTGGATGGTCACGTCGAGCGCGGTGGTTGGTTCGTCGGCGATGATCAGGTCGGGCTTGTTGAGCAAGGCGATGGCGATCGCCACGCGCTGCCGCATGCCGCCGGAAAACTGATGCGGATACGCCAGCAGCCGCTCGTCCGGCGATGGAATCCCGACGCGCGCCAGCGCATTGCGCGAGCGCTCGCGCGCGACGGCCTTGCTGACGTTATCGTGCGCGCGCACTGCTTCCATCATTTGCGTGTCGATGCGCAGGACCGGATTCAACGTCATCATCGGATCCTGGAAGATCATCGCCACGCGATTGCCCCGCACGTCGCGCTGTTGCGCAGGCGTCAGCGCACGCAGGTCGCGCGTCACGCCGTCGCGGCTGGTCAGCGCGATACGGCCATCCACGACCTTGCCCGGTGCGTCGATCAATCCCATGATCGAATAGCCGGTCATCGACTTGCCCGAGCCCGATTCGCCGACCAGACCGAGGATCTCGCCGCGACCCACCGTGAACGACACGTCGTCCACGGCCTTGGCCACGCCAGCGCGTGTAAAGAACTGCGTCTTCAGATGTTCGACGACCAGGGTTGGCTGCGTCATATTGGCTCCGTTCCGTGCCCGCGATTACTGGGTCTGCAAGCGCGGGTTCAGCACATCGCGCAACTGATCGGCCACGAGATTCATCGCGACGATGGTGATTACCAGCGCGATCCCGGGAAAGAAGCTGATCCAGTACCGGCCGGACAGCATGTACTGCTGGCCGTTGGCGATCAGCATGCCCAGCGACGGCTCCGTCACCGGCACGCCCAGGCCGAGGAACGACAGCGTCGCCTCGAGCGTGATCGCCGAGGCCACCTGCAGCGCGGCGATCACGATCAGCGGCGGCAGGCAATTGGGCAGCAGATGGCGAAACATGATGCGCTGCGGCGGCAGACCAAGACAGGTGGCCGCCTCGATGTATTCCTTGCGCCGTTCCACGAGCGCGGCGCTGCGCGTGGTGCGCGCGTAGTAGGCCCACTGCACGGCGACGAGGGCAATGACGATATTGCCGATGCCGGGGCGCAGGAATGCCAGCAGGATCAGCGCCAGCAGGATGGGCGGAAACGACAGCTGCAGATCAGCCACGCGCATGATGAAGGCTTCGACGCGACCGCCGACGAAGCCGGCCAGCAGGCCGAGCGTGGCGCCCAGAATCAGCGCCACCACGGTACTGAACACGCCCACGCCGATGCTGATGCGCAGGCCATACATGACGGCCGACAGCATGTCGCGGCCCTGCTCGTCGGTGCCGAGCAGATAGCGCACGCCATCGTCGCCCACCTCGCCCGGTGTGCGGAAGTTCTCCAGCGTGCTGATGGTCGACAGATCGTACGGATTCTGCGGCGAAATCAGCGGCGCAAAGATGGCAATCAGCAGGATCGCCACCAGCACGACCAGCCCAAGCACGGCGAGCCTGCTTTCGAAGAACTGCCGGACGAAGCGCCGGAATGGCGTCTGTTCCTTGACTGTCTTGGCCGGCGCGGCGGCTTCCTGCGATGCGGTGGAAGTGCTCATGGCTCAGCCCTTGTTGTCGGCGATGCGCACGCGCGGATCGAGCATGCTGTAAATGATGTCCACCACGAGGTTGATCAGGATGAACAGCGTCACGATCACCATCAGGTAGGCGACGATCACGGGCCGGTCCAGCAACTGGATCGAGTCGATGATCAGTTTGCCCATGCCAGGCCACGCGAAGATCGACTCCGTGACGATGGCAAACGCGATGATCGAACCGAACTGCAGCGCGATGACGGTGACGATCGGAATCAGGATGTTCTTGAGTACGTGCACGCCCACGATGCGCGCGTTGGACAGGCCCTTGGCGCGGGCAAACTTCACGTAGTCCTGCAGCATGGCCTCCTGCGCGCCCGCGCGCGTCAGGCGAATCACCATCGCGATATTCAGCAGCGACAACGTGACGGCCGGCAGGATCAGGTGGCGAATGCCGTCGACCGTAAGAAAACTCAGCGGCACGCCCAGCACGCTGACGGTCTCGCCTCGTCCGTTTGACGGCAGCCAGCCAAGCTGCACGGCAAACACCATGATCAGCATCAGTCCCACCCAGAACGTGGGCAGCGAGAACCCCAGGATCGACACGGTCATGATGGTCTTGCCTGCCACGCCATTCGGCCGCAGGCCGGCCCAAAGCCCGAGCGGAATGCCCAGCACGATGGCCAGCAAGATGGCGCAGACGGCCAGTTCCATCGTCGCCGGCATGCGCTCGAAGATCAGCTTGAGCGCCGGCGTGCCATGCGCGAACGACGTGCCGAGGTTACCGTGCAGCGCGTTCTGCAGGAATATCCAGTACTGCTCCCAGAGCGGCTTGTCCAGGCCGAGCGCCGCGATGGTGCGCTTGATGTCTTCCTGATCCGCCTGCGGGCTGATCAGGATGTCGACCGGGTTGCCGATGGCAAAGACGCCGAGGAACACGAGCAGCGACATGACCAACAGCACAACCACGCTCTGCATCAGACGCCGAATGATGAAGACCAGCATTTTTCAGACGCTATCCTTTCGCTGACCGCTGCGAAAGCGGTCGGCGTGTTCGCGATCCCACGCGCACGTCGCGGAAGATTCGCCCCGACCCGCCGTCCGGGCCGGGGCCGCGATCATACCGGAGCCGGCGCATGACGCGTCCGGCGCCGCATTGCCTGAAGGCCAGCCCGTCGCCGGGCCGGCTGACTGCCACTGGCTTACTGCGGCTTGAAGTTGTGCGCGTAGGTACGCTCGTCCGTGCGCGGCACATAGGTGATGCCCTTCTGCGTGGCCCACGTAGTGACCTGATGATGGACCGGGATGATGCCGCCGTCCAGGATGGCGATGGCGGTGGCCTCCTGCAGCAGCTTGGAGCGCTCGTTGTCATCGACCGTGGCCAGCGCCTTTTCCAGCACCGCGTCCATCTTCGGATTGCAGTACTCGCCCCAGTTGGTGGTGCCGAAGCCCTTCTTGGAGTCCTCGCACGCCAGCAACGCACGCAGCGGCGAGCTGACTTCACCGGTCTGCGCGCCCCACCCGACCAGCCCGAACGACCATTCGTGGCGGATTGCCTTCGACGAATACGTGGCCATCGGCATACCCTCCACCTTCGTATTGATACCGATACGGGTGAGGTTCTGCGCGATCGCCTGGGCAATCTTCTCGTCGTTGACGTAGCGGTTGTTCGGCGTATGCAGCGTCAGGCCGAAACCGTTCGGATAGCCCGCGTCGGCCAGCATTTTCTTGGCCGCTTCCGGGTCGTACTTGAGCGTCTTGAGCGCGGGATTGTGGCCAAACATCGTCGGCGGGACGAGGTTGTTGGTCGGCTCGGACAAGCCTTCCATCAGGCGATCCTTGATGCCCTGACGATTGATGGCGGTGCTGATGGCGATGCGCACGCGTGCATCCTTCAGCGGATTCTTGTCCATCGGCTGGCCGTCCTTCGTCGTGACAAACGGCGACTTGTCGCGCTTGGTGTCGAAGTACAGATAGATCACGCGATGGGAAATCTTCGAGAAGAACGACAGCTTGGGATCGTTGCGCACTTTCGGCAGATCCGGCGTCGGGACGTTCTCGATGGCCTGCACATCGCCGGACAGCAACGCGGCCAGGCGCGTGGCCGGATTCGGGATGAAGCGCAGCGTCACCTTCTCCCACGCAGGCTTGGGCCCCCAATAGTCGGGATTCCTGACCAGCTCGACCCGGTCGTCACGCGCATAGCTGACGAACTTGAAGGGACCCGTGCCGATCATGCCCTTGCCCTGCGCGAAATCGTCCGAAGACAGTCCCTGCGTGGCTTTCTTCTGCACCATGAAGACCGATGTCAGGTCGTTCAGCATCAGCGGATACGGCTGATTGGTGGTCAGCTGGATGGTGTACTTGTCGATGATCTTCTTGTTGATGATCGCCTTCGTATACACATCGAACTTGCCGGGACTATTGACGATCGTGGCGGGACGATCGAGCGACCACGCGATGTCCTCGGTGGTCAGTTCGGTGCCGTCATGCCACTTCACGCCCTTGCGGATCTTGAATTCCCAGGTGAGGTTGTTCACCAGCTTCCACGATTCGGCCAGACCAGGAATCACACGGCTGTCCGGATCGAGCTTGATCAGCGTATCGAACACGTGCTCGGACACATTGATGTTCGAGAACAGGTTGTAGAAGTGCGGATCCATCGAGGTCGGCGGCGAACTCATGGCGATCTTCAGATCCGCCGCATGCGCCGGCACAGCCAGACCTAGGCCGAGGACACCGGTCAGCAGGACGGCGCCCACCGTCTTGCCGACAACCTTCTTGAAGTGACGAAGGGACATCGCGCGATTCTCCCTGTGGGAATGCTTGAAATGACGTTTAGGATCAACCGCGTTTATCGCCAGTGCGATAACGGATTCGGCCGCATTTTGGTGCGGCGTTCCGCAAGGCAGCGTAGCGCGCGGCAGGCCGGGCACTTCAAGCATGAACTGTTCCAGCACTGCCAGTCGGCCGCCATGCGGGGAAACCCACCCGCGCAGAATAGGGCGCGCAATGCTGCGCCGCGACACACATTGCCCCCCGAGGGCAAGCTGCGGAAGGGCGTCGCGCGTCGCGGCTGGGTGGCGGAGGGTGACTGCGCTGGAGTGGTTTGCGGCGAATTGCGGCGAATTGCGGCGACATCGAACGGCCTGGGGCGGCGCGCGGGCGTGCACGTCCGACCTGGCCGCGCGCCATCGACAACGCCTGGGTTTTGGCGCGCGATGGATAGCCGTCGTATGATCCCGATATTCCAATGCCCCAATTGCCCGGACTGGCATCATGAAGCTCATCCCCGAAATCCTGCAGGCGCAAGCCGAAATCCGAACCCTTCGCCGCGATATCCACGCCCATCCCGAACTCTGCTTCCAGGAACAGCGCACCGCCGATCTTGTGGCGAAAAGCCTCGAATCGTGGGGCATCGAAGTCCATCGCGGGCTTGGCACAACGGGACTCGTCGGCGTGATCCGCAACGGCAAGGGATCGCGCAGCATCGGCCTGCGCGCCGATATGGACGCGCTGCCGCTGCAGGAAGCCAACACCTTCGGCCATCGTTCGCAGCACGACGGCAAGATGCATGCTTGCGGTCATGACGGACATACCGCCATGCTGCTCGGCGCCGCGCGCTATCTGGCCGAACACCGCAACTTCGACGGCACCGTGAACCTGATTTTCCAGCCCGCCGAGGAAGGCGGCGGCGGTGCGCGCGAGATGATCAAGGACGGATTGTTCGAGCGCTTTCCGTGCGACGCCGTCTTCGGCATGCACAACTGGCCCGGCATGCCGGTGGGAGCCTTCGGCACAACGGCCGGCCCGCTGATGGCGTCGAGCAACGAATTCAAGATCGTGGTGCGGGGCAAGGGCGCGCACGCGGCCATGCCGCACAACGGTTGCGATCCTGTCTTTACCGGCGCGCAGATCGTGTCGGCATTGCAAGGCATCATCACGCGCAACAAGCGCCCGATCGACACTGCTGTCATTTCCGTGACGCAGTTCCACGCGGGCGATGCGACAAATATCGTGCCGAATGAAGCGTGGCTCGGCGGCACGGTGCGCACCTTCACCGTGCCTGTGCTGGATCTGATCGAGCGTCGCATGGAAGAAGTGGCGCGCGCCGTGGCCCAGGCATTCGATTGCACCATCGATTTCGAATTTCATCGCAACTATCCGCCGACGATCAACAGCAGCGCCGAGGCGCAGTTTGCAATCGATGTGGCCGCGGAGGTGGTTGGCGCATCGAATGTCGACGGGAATGTCGAGCCGACGATGGGCGCGGAAGATTTCTCCTTCATGCTGCAGGAAAAGCCCGGCTGCTATCTGTTTATCGGTAACGGCGAGGGGTCGCACCGCGAGGCCGGTCACGGCATGGGACCGTGCATGCTTCACAATCCCAGCTACGATTTCAACGACGAACTGCTGCCGGTGGGCTCGACGTTCTTCGTAAAGCTGGTGGAGAAATGGCTGGCGCCTGCGTGATGCGGCGACGCGATCTGTTCCGCTGAAATCCACGCCGCACGATGACTCACACGCAACTGGACGATGCTACCGCGACCCGATTCGCGGAAGTCGCGCTCGAGAATATCGTGCGGCCGTATCCGTACAAGGTCGACCATCTGATGGTGAGCGAGGAGGACCTGTCCACGCCCACCGTTGCGCATCCGGTCTTTTACGGCAGCTACGATTGGCACTCGTCGGTCCATATGCATTGGCTGCTGGTCAGACTGCTGGCGCTACGCCCGCATCTGTCTATCGCTAAGCGGATTCGGGAAACGCTGACCGCGCGGCTGCGGGCCGACGCCATTGCAGTGGAGCTTGCCTACTTCGAGCGCGCGTCGTCGCGCACCTTCGAGCGGCCTTATGGCTGGGCCTGGATGCTTCGCCTTCAGGCCGAAATGTCTTCGCTGGCCGAACGCGATGGCGAGGCCGCGGCTTGGGCCGACGCCTGCGCGCCGCTGGCCCATCATCTCGCGCAGCGGCTGCACGACTACATCGAAACGGCAACCTTTCCTATTCGCACCGGGACGCACTTCAACAGCGCTTTTGCATTGGTGATGGCGTTGTCTTACGCGAAGATCGGGCATCATCCCGCCTTCCGCAAGGCAATCGTACGCCGCGCGCATCGCTGGTTTGGACACGATCAACGCTACCCGGCGCGGTACGAACCAGGCGGCGATGAATTCCTGTCGGGCGGCCTGATGGAGGCGGTGCTGATGCGTCTGATCTCCAGCGAGGAGGCGTTTGCCGAGTGGTGGGAGCTGTTTGCGCCTGCCCAGGCCGAGATGGGAACCTGGCTCACGCCAGTGGAAGTTGCCGATCGGACCGATCCGAAAATGTCACATCTCGACGGCCTGAACCTGTCGCGCGCCTGGTGCTGGAGGCTGCTTGCGCCATCGTTACCGCCCAAGCTGCAGGCGCTTGCGGTACGGGCATGGTCCGATCATCTGGAAGCATCGTTGCCGCAGGCCGTCGATGGTCATTACGTCGCCACGCATTGGCTGGCGACGTTTGCGCTGCTGGCGCTCGAGGATGAGCGAGCGGGTTGTGGATGACGCGGGCCGCTCCAATTCCCGTCAAATCCCGCTAAATTCTCTCAATCTAGGAAGATGTCGCCGTACCAAGCCTCGGCGCGGCTTTTAGTATTGTCGGTATCCGTCATCAATCCCACCGCAAGGATCTTGCCCGGTTCCGCGCCAAATGCCTTGCGGTAGTCGGCGCGCAGGTCACGCTCATGGCATCGCCATTCATTGGTATGGCGTGTGCCCGAGTCGACCACGATCATGCGGACACGATCGGTATGAGGATTGTTAAGGATGGTGCCGACCGGGCGCTTGCCGCCCCAGATGTACATCAGCGTTGCGTAGGGCATCTCGCGCCCGGTGGTGATTCGCGCCATTTCGTACATCAGTTGATCGCGTAGCGATAAAGAACTGCGATCCCCGTCGAATGCGACAAAGATACGTAACGGTGAATCCTCGCGATGGCTCACCGCATTGTCGGCTACGCGGATGACGTCGCGCGTCTTCCACATCCAGCTCAGCGAGCCTGGATCCCGCTGAATCAATGGAACATAGAGCCCGGAAGCAGAACCGTCCGCCTGCGCGTGCAACACCTTGCGTTGATCGACTTCCGTCAGCGAATAGCGTGTCGGCGTCTTGTTGCGATTGATGGTCCACGGTTGCCAGCCGATCGGGATCGGGGCGACTTCGGGCGATGTGGAAAATTGCGGCAGCTGGGTGAGCAGCGGCAGCAGTGGGACTTTCGGCTCGGTGTCGGCACCATCGGCGCTGTCTGAGCCGACATCGTTATCCGAATCCGATGGCTGCAGGCGATTGGCCAATTCCAGCGGGTCCGGCGTGAAGTTGGACGTCTGAAGCGTTTTAGCGGCTTTTGCCGCGAACGTCGCGCAATTCCCATCGGAGACCGCAACCATCTGCGATGGATCCGTCGCTGTCATCGGCGAACTCGCGCAACCGGCGAGCGCGAGCGCGCTCAATGCATATGCCACTACTGGCCGAAACTTCGTGGCCATTTAACCCCCTGAACCCTGTTTCTCAACCCGTTCGTCGAATCCCAACATCCTGCGCGTCAGGCCTTTCGGCGCCGTAGCTTTGCTGTTGCAGAATGCATCGCGCTCACCTCAGTGACACGCTTGAGTGCGGACATTATCAGATGCGTATTTGGCCGGGAATGCTCGGCTACCCTGAATACAACAGAGAACAACCGAGATTTCAGGAGAGGGCCGGGTAGAGGCAGCAACCCGCCGATGTATGGCGGCGCTATAAACCGTTCGCTCAAAAGCAAAACCCCCAAGCTTTTAGGGCTTGGGGGTTTTGGGGATAAGAGCCTGGCGATGACCTACTTTCACACGGGTAGTCCGCACTATCATCGGCGCAAAGTCGTTTCACGGT
>Ga0233425_10000689_pt1 | contig 84660 bp, 78 predicted proteins | sample Watercolumn_Towu_2_FD_181712 | JGI IMG/M metagenome (GOLD analysis project Ga0233425, IMG submission 181712) | Freshwater microbial communities from Lake Towuti, South Sulawesi, Indonesia - Watercolumn_Towuti2014_140_MG | ecosystem: Environmental > Aquatic > Freshwater > Lake | place...
GCGCATAATCTGATGCGTCGCGCGCCGGCAAAGCACTCCCTGCGCGCCAAACGCAAAATCGCCGCCTGGGATGACGACTTCCTCGCAAGCCTAATCGCAGCTTGAGTTTTTCACCCGATTCCCCTGGGCCCTAGTCGAGCGCCTTGCCGCCCGCCTCCTCGCAGGCATTGGCTGAATCCATATGGACCCAGCCTTTGCCCTTGCAGGCGTTCTGACCCTTGCAGGCGTTCTTCGGGCTGTGGCAGTCGGATTTGCCCTTGCAGCCGTTGGCGCCCAGGCATTTGACTTTCGCCGTTTGCGCCGCAGCCGGCGCGGCGACGCCGGCGAGCGCCAGCGAAACCGCCATGATCGCCAGCACGGCGCCGGATTTCACGTCGTGTTTCATGTTTGGCCTCCTTTTCGCAACGTGGGTTTCGCCGCTTTGCGGCGGGCGGCGAATCTTGGCCGCCCGTCCGCTCACCTCACCTTGATCGTCAGGTCCGTGCCGACGGCGCCGGTTTCGACGCTCGGCGGCTGGTCGGAAATAATGATCGAACCGCCGGTCCACAGCAGTTCGCCGATGCGGTCGCGCACGTCGGGGGCCATCTCGATGCGCTCCAGCGCTTCCGCCGGGCCCGACGGCGGGCCGGGCGGCGTAAGCGCCACCTCGCCGGCCGCAGCCGTCCGCCTCTTGCGCTCGACCGGCGGTTCGATCGCCGATTCCGGCATCGACACTACCGACCATTTGAGTGCGGCGCCGTCGTCTGTCGCCGCGGTCGCGATGTAGAGATGCGAACCGAGCGGCGTTTCCGGATCGCGCACGGTCACGGGCGCGTCGAACATCGGCGCGAGCGCCTGCCGCACGTAGACCTTCCGATCTTTCTTGCTGACGAGGACGGAGACGGGCGTCGCGCGCCGCTCGGCCTCCTTCGCGGCGACGACCGCTGCGTCCGCGGCCGCCGTCGCCTCGCGCCAGCGCCGATCGGCTTCCGCGGTCTCGGCGTCCCCGGGGGCGGCCGCCTTTTTCGCCGCGTCGAGCCGCGCGGCGGCGTCGGCGAGCGCCGTGGCGGCTTCCGACTTGGCCGTCTGCGCGGCGTCTTTCGCGGCCATCATCGTTTCGACAACCTTGTTCTGCCGCTCGGCCCTCGCTTTCGTCGCCTCGACCTTGCCGGCCGAAGCGGTGGTCTCCAGCGCCCGCACCTCCGCGCCGGCCTCGGCGGCCTGGTCCCGGGCCGCGCGTTCGGCGCCGGCGGCGACGTCGAAGGCTCTGGCCGTGGCGTCCGCCCTGGCTTGCGCCTGGGCGAGCGCGTTTTCCGCCGCTCGGACCTCGCTCGTCGCCCGCGCGGTTTCCGCCTGCTTCGCGCCGAGGGCGGCGAGCGTCTCCTTGACGGCCTTGGCCGCCGCCGCGGCGTCCGCCGCCGCCTTCGCCTTGAGTCGCTCGGCGTATTGATGCGGATTGAGCGTCGCCGGCGCGGCGGGCTGAGCGGACTCCGCGGCGGACGCCGGCGCCGCCCCGGGTTCGGCCGACGGCGCCGAGGCCGCGGGAGCCGGCGCGTTGCTCTCGGGCGATGGCCGCATCTTCGGAACCGGGAGCGACGGATGCGAGAATTCCGCAGGCTCCGTGTCCTCGCGCGAAATGACGACGCGTTCGCCGATACGGGTCATGCCCCAAAGCTGGGCGGCGAAGCCGGCGGGCAGGCGGATGCAGCCGTGCGAGGCGGGATGCCCAGGCACGACGCCCAGATGCATGGCGATGCCCGACCAGGTGACGCGCTGCATGAAGGGCATCGGCGCGCCGGAATAGATGTTCGAATGGTGGTAGCGCTCGCGTCCGATGATCGTGAAGACGCCGCGCGGCGTCGGGTGGCCCGCTATGCCGGTCGAAACCGCCGAGCGCACGACGAGCCCGTCGTGGTTATAAATGGAGACGCGCTGGTTGTTGATCGACACGACCGCGAACAGCGGACGGCGAAGCTTGGGCGCTTCGGCGCGCGCGGCGACCGGCGGCTTGGGTTTCGCGCCTTCGGCCTGCCCCGGGGCCTGACGCTCGCGAGCGTCGCGACGCTCCCGGACCTTGCGGGCGGCGCGCGGCCCCTCCCCGGCGCCGCGCCCGGCCGCGCGTTCCGACCGATGGCGGGGCCGGTCGTCGTCGAACCAGCCGCCGAACCACTGCGCCGCGGCGGGGCTCGCCGCAATGACCGCCGCCGACAGCAGGGACGCGCCGGCGAAGGCCAGAGGAAGAATGAGGGCGCGGCCCGCGCGGCCTCGTCGCTGGATCGAGAATGTCACCGCGAGAATGTCCTCCGAAACAGCAAGACGGGCAACGCGTCGAGCGCCGCCCAAAGCGTCGCCATTTGCGCGAATCATAGCATCGAAGTCGATCCGTGCGAATAGGCGGGGCCGCGCCTCAGGCGATTCAGTAAGGGCGCGTGTCATTCCCGCGAACGCGGGAATCCAGGGCCAAACGCCGCCATATACGGTCTTGACCTCTGGATGCCCGCTTTCGCGGGCATGACAGGGAGTTGCGAACCTTCAGCAAATGGCCCTAGCCGCGCCTCTTCTCCAACCGAAGGCTTGGCGGCGTCGGCCGTGTGCAAGCGCCGGATTGCGCCAGAGTTGCGCCAGAGTTGCGCCTTGCAAATTTTCGACCTAAGAAAATTTCTTCGCGCCGGCGCGCTTCAAGCGAATTCTTCGCTGCGGCGGCGTGACTGGTCCACGCCGATATTGGCCGCGCTCCCTCGTCGATCGCGAACCGGCAGGCTCGCATGATCGCTCCCGCACTCGCTTCTTTCAAACGCGTCGTCGTCAAGGTCGGCTCTTCGCTCCTGGTCGAGCCCAAGGCGGCTGCGGTCAAGCGCGACTGGCTCGAACAGCTCGCCGACGATCTTGCGGCGCTGCACAAACGCGGGGCCGACATGCTGGTCGTGTCCTCGGGCTCCGTGGCGCTGGGGCGCAGCGTGCTCGGCCTGCCGAGCGGCGCGCTCAGGCTCGAAGACAGCCAGGCGGCGGCGGCCGTCGGCCAGATCGCGCTCGCGCGCATCTGGGCCGAGGTTCTGGCGCAGCGCGGCGTCGTCGCGGGGCAGATTCTCGTCACCTTCGGCGACACGGAGGAGCGCCGCCGCTATCTTTACGCACGCGAATGTCTGACGCGGCTCTTGGGCCTGCGCGCCGTGCCGATCATCAACGAGAACGACACGGTGGCGACTGCGGAAATCCGCTACGGCGACAACGACCGCCTCGCCGCGCGCGTCGCCACCATGGCCAGCGCCGATCTCCTGGTGCTGCTCTCGGACGTGGACGGGCTCTACGACGCGCCGCCGGGCGAGAATCCGGACGCGAAGCTCCTACCGATCGTGCCGCGCGTCACCGCCGAGATCGAGGCGATGGCCGGCGGCGCCGCCTCGCAATATTCGCGCGGCGGGATGCGCACCAAGATCGAGGCGGCGAAGATCGCCACCACCGGCGGCGCGCATATGGTGATCGCCGACGGGCGCGCCGCGGCGCCGCTTTCGCGCATCGCGGCCGGCGGGCGCTGCACCTGGTTCTTGACGCCGTCCACCCCGACCAGCGCGCGCAAGAAATGGATCGCCGGCTCGCTGGAGCCCAAGGGCGCCGTGCATCTCGACGAGGGCGCCGCAAGGGCGCTCTTTTCCGGCAAGAGCCTGCTGCCGGCCGGCGTCACGCGCGTCGAGGGCGGATTCGCGCGCGGCGACTGCGTCGTGATTCGCAACGCCAAGGGCGGCGAGATCGGGCGCGGGCTCGTCACGTACGACGCCGTCGACGCGGCGAAGATCCTCGGCCGCTCGACCAAGGACTTCGAGGCGCTGCTCGGCTTCAAAGGCCCGGACGAAATCATCCACCGCGACGACATGGCGTTGAGCGGGGAGTGAAAATCCCAACTGCGCCCCGGCTCATTGATATTGTGGAAAAACTGGCGCGATGGCGTGACGAAAGGAGTCAGTTGGCGCTACGATTCGCGCCGATTTCTTTCCCGTGGCGGGTCGCGCCGCCGCGCCTGGTGAGGGCAAACTGAAAATAACAGGCCGGGCTCACACTCGTTTCGTGGCCATTTCAGCAGCCGACCAATGAGTTTAATACCATAAGCGCTTGAGCTTATTGGTCGGAGTGAGAGTCCGCTAAACTTATCTCTCACAACGACGCAGGACGAATTAACGATATAGAAATTACCGCTGAAAATAGGGCTTTTCGGGCGATAGCCTGTTTTCCCTTCGCTTATGCTGTCGCATACAATCTCACGCCAGAAGTGGGGCCGGTAGGCGGGTGGGCGGCGATGGCGCGGGCGAGGAACAAGCTGACGGCGCGGCAGGCGGCGGCGCTCACAGAGCCGGGCAGGCACTCGGACGGCGGATCGCTCTACTTGGTCATCGACGGCGAGGGCGCGGCCATGCGCCGCCGCTGGCCCTACCTCTTCAACTGGAATGGGAAGCGGCGCGAAATGGGCTTGGGCGGGTTCCCGGCCGTCTCGCTCGCCGACGCCCGTAAGTCCCGCGACGAGGCCGAGCGCCTCGTCCGTGAGGGGCGCGACCCGATCGCCTCGCGCGAGGAAACCCGGCGAGAACGGTCCCGGAAGCCGACGTTCGGAGAGGTCGCCGACGCGCTGATCGAGGCCAAGGGCTCCGAAGTGGCGAAACGAGAAGCATCGCGGCCATCGCCGCTTGGCAGGATGGTCGCAACAAGCGCTGCGTGAAAGCCGACTGGCAATTCACAGCCGCCGACGCCCGCGTAAAGCTGAAGACCGTATACCCTCACTTCGAATGACTCAGGCCACTAGTGGTTTCTGACCGAACGACCTGAGAGAGGAATAGTCTCGGCGCCTGCGGGCCTCGAGGAGAAGTCGACGCAGATGCGCGTTCAACCTCTGAGGTTTCCTCGTCTTCCTGCACGATGACACCTTCGAGAAACTCGCGGCGCCGCTTTTCTGAATCGATTTGCTCGAAATTTGCGGCCGCGGACATTGGGCTGGCCGTCGCCGCGACGTTCGGCAAGCCGCAGCGATCTTGTCGCAGCGATTTTGTCGCGGCGCTTTTACGCGCCCCGCCCGACGCCGTCCACACGAACCCGCGCTACTTCTGCCCCCAGGCAGCCAGGGCGTCGGCGAAGACCCGTTCGCCGGACGCGCCCTTCTCCATGTTGATCGTGGCCGCGCGCCCGTCGACCAACTGGAACGGCACGTCCATCACCATCAGCGAGCGCAGCAGCATGAGATTGCGCGGCTCGTGGTCGCCGCGCATCAGGCCGATCAGGAAGTTGTTTTCTGTGATCGGCACCGGGATGCCGGCGATCTTCTCGCCGGACTGCGCCTCCAGCCGCCGCATCTGAATGGGGAAGATCGCCTTCACGGCCTTGAGGTCGGAGCCCGGCGCGATCTTGAAGGAGATGTTGACCGTGTGCGTCGCCGACAGGGTCGCGTCCAGGTTCTTGCGGATCACCAGCGTCATTTTCAGCTTGGCGTCCGGCGCGTCGACGTCGCCGCGAATTGCGGAGCCGACCGGCTCGCCAGGCCCGCCGCCGACGGTCTCGAGCCGCCACACCACTGAGGCGGGATAAATCTTCTCGACCTTGTTGGGTTCTTGCACGGAGCCGACCCACAGCTCCGCTTTCTGGGCGACCGGAACCGCCGGCCCGCGCGCTTCGGAGCCGCCGCGCCCGTCGGTCGCCGGCGCGTCGTCGCCCTGGACGCGCTCGGCGAATTTTCCTCCGACCTGCGACTCGGTCGCCGCGTCCTCGGGTTTGAGCTTGGCGAGGTCTTCCGGGCTCTCGCGCAATTTCCACGCCGCCAGCGCCACGACGCCGACGAGCACGACGAGGATGGCGGCGATCGCAAGGATACGGCGAGAGCCGCTCGGCGCCTCGGGCATCGGCGGCAAGGGCGCGGCGGGACGCTGCTGCTCGCGTGGCCCCGGCTCCTCCCGATCGGGCAGGGCCGGCGTTTCGCTCTGCCCGAGCGACCCGCGCCACGCGGCCGCCTCGGCCTTCTTGCGTTCGAGAAACGCGTTTCGCGACGCGACGGCCTTCTCCGCCTCGGTCAGCGGCGGCTCCGGCCCGGGAGGCTTCTTGGGCGGCTCCGGCTTTGACGACGGCGGTTTGGGCAAGGGCGGTTTGGCCGGCGCCGCGACTCCTGCGGGCGGAGCGGGCCGAACCGGAGGAGGAGGCGCGACGGCCGGGCGCATAGGCAGCGGCGAAAACGGCGGCGGCGGCGGCGGTTTCGGCGCGGATTTGGCGGCCGCCTCGGCCTCCAGCCGCGCGACGGCCTCGTCGAGCGCGCGCCCTTCGGCGTCGATGTCCGCCTCGGCGACAGGCGGCTGGATCGAGCGCAACTGATTGACGAGCGCCTTGCGCGCGCGATCATAAACGCTCCGCCGCGCCTCCGGCGTCGATTGAGGAAGAGCGGCGACCGCCCTGGCGAGCAGCGAATAATAGTCGGCCATGTTCGGTTATGAGCACTTCCCGAACAAACCGTCAATCTTGCCGACTAATCCTGGAAAGGATTGTGAACAAGAATAGTGTCGGCGCGCTCCGGGCTGGTCGAGAGCAGCGCGACCGGCGCCTCGATCAATTCTTCGATGCGGCGAACATATTTGATCGCCTGCGCCGGAAGATGCGCCCAGGATCGGGCGCCGCTCGTCGTGTCCTTCCAGCCTTCGAAGCTTTCATAGACGGGAGCGACGCGCGCCTGCGCGGCCTGGGATGCCGGGAGGCGGTCGACGCGGCGTCCGTCCAGCATGTAGTGGGTGCAGATTCGGATTTCGTCGAAGCCGTCGAGAATGTCGAGCTTGGTGAGCGCGACGCCGTTGATGCCGGAGGTCTTGACCGCCTGGCGCGTCAGCACGGCGTCGAACCAGCCGCAGCGGCGGCGCCGCCCCGTATTGGTGCCGAATTCACGGCCGCGATCGCCGATCAGTTCGCCGATCGAGTCGTGCAGTTCGGTGGGGAACGGCCCGCCGCCGACGCGCGTCGTATAGGCCTTGGCGATGCCGAGCACATAGCCGATGGCGCCCGGCCCGAGCCCCGAACCGGACGCCGCCGAGGCGGCGACGGTGTTGGAGGAGGTGACGTAAGGATAGGTGCCGTGATCGACGTCGAGCAGCACGCCCTGCGCGCCCTCGAACAGAATGCGCTTGCCCGCGCGCCGTTCGGTTTCGAGCAAGTCCCACGCCGCGTCCATGAATGGCAGAATACGCGGCGCGACGGCGAGCAGTTCGTCGCGCAGCGCGGCGGGCCGAATCTCCGGCAGGCCGAGACCGCGCCGCAAGGGATTGTGATGCGCCAGAACCCGCGCGATCTTGTCGTCGAGCGTGTCGGCCTCCGCAAGATCCATGACGCGGATCGAGCGGCGCCCCACCTTGTCCTCGTAGGCGGGGCCGATGCCGCGCTTTGTCGTGCCGATCTTGGCGCCGGCGCCGGAGGCGTCTTCGCGATGGGCGTCGAGCTCCCGGTGGAGCGAAAGGATAAGAGGCGCGTTTTCGGCGATCTTGAGATTCGTCGGGGAAATCTCGACGCCCTGCTCGCGCAGCCGGTCGATCTCGTCCATCAGAAAATGCGGATCGATCACGACGCCGTTGCCGATGACGGAGAGCTTGCCGGGCCGCACGATGCCGGAGGGCAGCAGCGCGAGCTTATAGACCTTGCCGTCGATAACCAGCGTGTGGCCGGCGTTGTGACCGCCCTGGAACCGCACCACCACATCGGCTTCGAGCGAGAGCCAGTCGACGATCTTGCCCTTGCCCTCGTCGCCCCACTGGGCGCCGACCACCGCCACATTCGCCATGGCCCGCTTCGTCTTCTTCTTGTCGTTCGCAAAAAACGAAAAGCCCCGGGCGGTAACGCACGGGGCTCGTTACGGGGAAGGTTTAGCCTAATGCGGCGCCGCGGTAAAGCCGGACGCCGGCGCGCCTTCGGTCACGCCCGAAAGGTCCAGGCCCGGTTCGCGGCGAAGGTGAGAAAGACAACGATCCCGGTCGTCGCGACCTGCGCGGGAAAATATGGCGCGCCCAAGCCGTCGACGAGAATCCGCATCGAGAGATAGGTGAGGCAAAAGCCCGCGGCGGCGACGAGGACGAAGCGCCAGCCCGCTTCGCCGTGCGGACGCTCGCTCCCAAAGGTGTGGCGGCGGTTGAGGACGTAAGAGGCGACGCCGCCCAGGACATAGCCCGCCAGCGCCGCCGGCACGGCGCGCCAGCCGGCGGCCTCGACCAGCGCGATCAGCAGCGCATAATGCGCCGTCGTGGCGATCGCGCCGACGGCGAGATAGGCGGCGAACTGGCGGGGAAGAGACATGGCGTCGAAATAGGCAGGGGAAACCCGCCGATGTCCATGGGATTGTCCTTGTCAGCGCAGAATCCCTAATATCCCCGAAACTCTTGTGGTTTCGGTCGATGAGTTGCATCGCTCGAACCGGAAGGTCCATGCTCGTAGCCTGAAGGTCGTCCGCTCAAATCCGGCCCCCGCAGCCAAACCTCCGGCGCCTCCCGGATTCCCAAGCCCGCTTCGGCGAGCTTTTTCGTGGCGCTCAGCGATAGCGCTTTCCGCGCCCTTCGTCGCCGACGGATTTTGCGCGGGCGGCGAGTTCGTCCTTGAGCGCGCGGCGCAAGATCTTCCCGACATTGGTCTTAGGCAGGCTGTCGCGGAATTCCACGTATTTCGGCACTTTGTAGCTCGTCAGCCGCTCATGGGCGAAAGCCAGCAGTTCTTCGCGCGAAAGGCTCGCCTCGCGCGCAACGACGAAGGCCATGGGCGCCTCGCCCGAATGCTCGTCCGCGACGCCGACCACCGCCGCCTCCCTCACCTTCGGGTGCTGGACGAGGACGTTTTCGACCTCGTTGGGATAGACGTTGAAGCCGGAGACGAGAATCATGTCCTTGAGCCGGTCGACGATCTTGATCTCGCCGTCCGGCTGCACGATCGCGATGTCGCCGGTGCGCAGGAATCCGTCGCCCGTCATCACGCGCGCCGTCTCCTCCGGCCGCATCCAATAACCCGGCATCACCTGCGGGCCGCGCACGCAAAGCTCTCCGCGTTCGCCGAGCGGCGCGGGATTTCCGGCCTCGTCGCGAATGGAGATGTCCGTCGAGGGCAGCGGAAAGCCGATCGTGCCGGAGAACTCCGCGAGGTCGGGGCGGTTGCACGCGATGATGGGCGAAGTCTCGGACAGGCCGTAGCCTTCGACGATGGGCTTGCCCGTCGTCTCCTTCCAGCGCTGCGCCGTCGCGTGCTGCGTTGCCATGCCGCCGGAGATGCAGAAGACGAGCCGCGAAAAGTCGACACGCGCGAAATCGGGATGGTCCAGCAGTGCGGCGTAAAGCGTGTTGACTCCCGAAATCATGGTGAAATGCGAGGTCCGCAGCGTCTTGACGAAGCCGCCGATGTCGCGCGGATTGGCGATCAGCAGGCAGCGGCCGCCGACCCGCGTCATCAACATGCAGCAGGCCGTGAGCCCGAAGATGTGATAGAGCGGCAGCGCCGTCACCATGATCTGCGGGGTCTCGGAGGTCGCGAAGGCGTTCAGCCAGGCGACCGACTGCGCGACATTGGCAGCGACGTTGCGGTGCAGGAGCGTCGCGCCCTTGGCGACGCCGGTGGTGCCGCCGGTATATTGCAGGAAGGCCACGTCGTCGCGGCCGACGGCGACGGGCGAGACGGCGCGCGCCGCCCCCTCGCGCAGAACTTTCGCGAAAGCGACGCTTCCCGGAATTTTGTAGGCGGGAACCGCCCGCTTTGCGTAGCGGGACACGGCGTTGACCAAGACGCCCTTCAATCCCAGAAGATCGCCCGGCGCGACGATCGCCACCTTGCCCATGCTCATATGTGGCCAGGCGGCTTCGACCGTATGCGCGAAATTCTCCAGGACGAAAAGAAAGCGCGCCCCCGAATCGTTGATCTGATGTTCGAGCTCGGCCGGCGTATAGAGCGGGTTGACGTTCACGACGGCGCCGCCGGCAAGCAGAACGCCGAACAGGATCGCCGGATAGGCCATGACATTGGGCGCCATGATCGCCGCGCGCTGGCCTTTCTCGAAGCCCTGCGATTGCAGCCAGGCGGCGACGGCCTGCGCCGCGGCGCCGAGTTCCGCGTAGGTCAGGCCCTTGCCGAAGCTCTCGAAAGCGGTGCGCTCCGCAAAGGCGGAAACGCTGGCAAGGAACAGGTCGTTGACGGTCGAATAGCTCGTTTCGTCGATGTCGGCCGGCGCGCCGGGCGGATAATGCGCCAGCCACGGCCGCGCCGCGTAAGGATCGCTCTTGGTTTCGACGCCGGTCATGGTTCCGCCTCGCTGCGCGCGCGCTGTCCGTTTCGTGGCGAATCGCTCGCCCCTAAACATAGCGCGGCTTGCTTACGGAAAAGCAGGCCAAACGGATGCGCACTTTGCTGCGCCGCAGAAAAAACGCGGCGGCGAAATCAGGCCGCGCCTTTCGTCAAGCCGAACCCGGCGAGGAGAGCCAGCCCGAGGCAGAAGACCAGGGCGGCGGCGGCGAGTTCCGCGCCCCGGCCGATCAGTAACGCGCGCCGGGAATCCGGCCCGGAGAACCGCCGGGCCGCGTCCTTGGCGTAGACCGCCGCCGCGGCGATCGTCCCCGTCGTGATCGCTGTGCCGGCGGACATGAACAAGACGGCCGCCGTCCCCGCCGCGAACAGCCCCTGCGCCAGGGTGAACACCAGCACAAGAATCGCGCCGGAGCAGGGGCGCAGGCCGGCGGCGACGACCGCGCCGAGCGCGGAGGGCCAGGAAAAGCCGGCGCCGAGCGCGGCGGGATCGGGCGCGTGAGAGTGGCCGCAATCCGGCCCATGAACATGGGCGGGGTCGTCGGCGTCCTCGCAGACGAAGCGGCCTCGGGCCGGCGCGGCGCCGGCGGGCGTTCGCCAGACGGACAAAAAGGCGCGCCCCTTTGTCCACACGAGCCGCGCGCCCAGCGCCGCGATCGCCGCATAGCTGGCGATTTCCAGGACATTGGCGGCGTCCGTCATCCGCCGCGCGGTGGCGTTGAAAATCAGCGCCGCCGCGCCGACGACGGCGATGGCGACGAGACCCTGCAGCAGCGCCGCGAGCCCGGCGAGCACCAGCCCGCGCTTGAGGGCGGACTCGTTGGCGAGCATGTAGGAGGCGAGCACGGCCTTGCCGTGGCCGGGTCCGGCGGCGTGGAACACGCCATAGGCGAAGCTGGCGGCGGCGAGCGTCCAGAAGGCCGAGGCGTCGCTCTTGAGCGCCCGGACGGCGAATTGCAGTTCCTGGTGGAACTTGTTCTGCCAGGCGACGATCAGCGAGGCGAAGCCGCCCGCCGCCGCCGCGCTTTCGCCGGCGCCGACGGCGAAGGGGTGGCGGGCCTGGGCGAAGGCGGGGTCGGCGAGGAGCAGGAAAACGAGCGCCGCCGCCCCGATGATCGCAGGCCAAGGCCAGAAATCTGCGGGCGGCTTTATCCTCTCCCGCTCCGAAGTCGGCTGCTGCCGACTTCGGCATATGATGCGCAAACCGGGAACACCCGGTTTGCGTCGGGAGAGGGTGGCCCTCGCGAAGCGAGGGTCGGGTGAGGGTCTGCTCGCAGCGCGCGGGACGTCGACCCTCATCCGTCGCGCTATCGCGCGACACCTTCTCCCGCAAGCGGGAGAAGGGAGCCCCTCGCCCAGGAAACCGCCTGCGCAAAGCTTCACGGACAGGCCACGACAACGCGCGTCGCCAGCTTGACGCCGAAATCGGCGCCCGGCGAGAAATTCTGGAAGAAGGCTTCGCTCAAGCGTTGCGATTCCGCGGCGACCAAAGGCTTGGGCTCCACAAGACTCATGGAGCAGCCGGCCGGCGGCGAGGCGAGCGTCACGGGATCCGTCTTCTCCAGACCGAAGGAGACGAAATAGGTCGGGTCGTAGACTTGAAACGAAAAGGGTTTTTGCGCGGAAACCGGCTGCTCCAGCGGCAGCAGGAAGCGCAAGGTGACGATGTTCTTCCCGTCGGCCTCGAGCGTCACGTTCTCGGGCGCCTTGAATTTCAGCTTGGCGTTGTTCTGCTTGGCGAAGGTGAAATATTCGAACTCCGCCAGCGATTCGACATTGGTCTTGGCCAGCGGCGCCAGTTCCTCTTTCGTCGGAGGCTTGCCGTCCTTGCCGAGCCCCTGCACGGCGAAGGCCGAATACATTTCGTCGAATTCCCAGGCATGGCGAAGGCCCGCGACTTTCCCGTCCGGCGCGAAGACGACCTCGCTGCGCACGGCGACCCACACATGCGGATGGGCGCGGGCGACGCCGGTCAGTCCGCAAAGCAGCGCCACGGCGGCGAAGGGCGGTCCTCTTCTTCTCGTCATGGGAACGCCCTCGCTAGAAGGCAATGGCGGCGAAAAATGGGCGCGGCTCTGTTCTCATCTCATCACCATCGGAACGACAAGTTCAGCGAGCTTGCGCGCGTAAGCTTCGGGGCTGAACACCGCGTCATAGGCCCGTCGCGTGTCGCTTTGCGCGCGGGGCGGCTGCGGCGCGCCGGCGAGCGCCCGCGCGTGCGCGGCGAGGAGATGCGCGGCGAAGCCCGCCGCGTCCTCGGCCAGCGCGACATTGGAAAAGCGCGCCGGATCGAGCCCCATGCCGCGAAAGGCCTGGGGCGTGGCGATCAGCGGCGCGCCACAGGACAGCGCCTCGACCGCCTTGATGGAGAGGCCGTGGCCTTCGGTCGTCGGCAGCAGGACGCAGGCCGCGCTCGCGTAAACCGCGCCGATGTCGGGAACCCGGCCCATGAAGCGCGCGCGATGCGCTTCGTACAGCGCGGCGTCGCGGCTTTTCACGCCGGCGTCGATATTGCCGTAAATTCTCACGGGAATGTCCGGCGCCAACGGCAGAACCTCGGTCAGAAACCAGCGCAGGCTGACGAAATTGCCGTAATTGTCGCTGGCGACGATGACGATGTCGCGTCCGCCGGCGCCGAGCGGAACCGGCGCCACGGCGGGGTAGATCAGCGCGTGCCGGGTTTCGGGCAGCAGCTTCCGAAACGCCTCGTGCTCCTCGTCGTTGAGGTGCACGCCCACATCTGCGCGGCGCATCCAGTCGAGTTCGACCTTCAGCATATCGTCGTAAGTCGCATAGGGCGGGATGAAAAACCCGCCCTTGTTGCGCAGAACATATTGATCGGCCTGGATATCCTGCGTCTCGACGAGGATCGGCGCGCGCCGCCCTGCGAGCAGGGTCTCGACGAAAGGAATCGTGAAATAATGGTTGGTGTGGACGAGGTCGATCGTCTCGACTTCGAAGCCTTCGGGGCGCGGCGCGCGCTTGGCGAGTTCGATCAGCCAGGAGGCCTGATCGCCGTGAACGAGCGGCCACCAGCCGGCCCTGATGAGGCCGAGGCTCGCAGGCGAGATCGGCGGCGGGCCGGAGAAATAGCGCTTGTCGGCGGGCAGATCGCGGCTCGCTTCGAGATAGGCGGCCCAGCGCGGCCCTTGGGGCGGAGGCGGGCCGGGATGATCCATCATCGCCGCCGAAACCACCCGCGCGCCCAAGGCCTTGTAGGCCGCCATCTGGCTGAGGTTGACCTGATAGCTGCCGCAGGAGTGCCAGGCTGCGTGCACGACGGCGACAGCCTTGCCGGCGAGGGGGGCGGGCAGGTTCGCCCGATCCATAGTCTCGTCCGAGGCCGTGACCGCTCCCAAGCCCGCCCCCTTGCCCTTTCTCGGAGATTCCAAGTAGATCGGATATATGACTCCCAGCCCCCCGAATCCACAGTTTTCGCCCGCCGCCAAGGCGGGCGCGTCCGAACCCGCCAACCGTTACGGGATCGCCGTCGTCGGCAACGACAAGATCATCGACTGGCTGCTGCCCTTTCTCGAGAGCTACCGCGCCACCAACTCCGCGCTGCCGCTCTATCTTATCCCCTATGACGACAATGTCGCCCTGACCCGCCGGGCGGCGGAGCTTTACGGCGCGACCTTCGTCGCCGAGGAGCCCAAGGAGATCGACAGGCTCTCGCACGAACTTTATCCCGGCATTTTCAACGCCAACCGGCGCCGTCTGCGCAAGCTCCAGGCGCTCGCTTTGCCGCTCGACGAGGTGGCCTATGTCGACGTGGACGTGATCCTGTTTCGCGACTTCTCGCCGATCTTCGGGCGGCTGGAGGAGGGCAAGACCGAATTCGTCGTCGCTTCGCCCAGCTTCGAATATGTCTACAACGACAACCGTTCGAAATATCCGTTTCTGAACGACGCGCTGCTGTTCAACGACGGATTTTGGGTCACGTCGAACAGGTTCCTGAAACTGTCGGACTTCATCGAGACGATGGAAAAGGACGCCGCGATCTTCCACGACGTAAGGAAGCGCGGTCAGCTCTTCGCGCAGCCCCTCGTCAATTTCGTCGTGCACCGGCGCGGCCTGAAAATCACGCTGCTGCCCCATTGCGTCGAGAACGCCTCGCACGAGAGCTTCTACAAGGCGCCGGGAATTACGTTCGAGGACGGCAAGCCGCTCGATCCCGACGGAAAGGAAATCTATTTCGCCCATTGGGCGGGCGCGACCGCGCTGCCCTCGCGGGGCGTGTTCGACCCGGCCTGGACCGAATATTCCAAGGCCGCCTGGGCGAGGTTCAAGAAATGACGCGCCGGCTGCGCGCGTCTGGCGAGCCCCAAGGCTCGCGGTCCGGCCGGCGCTGGACCGCGAACCGTCGAGCTCGCCTGTAAGCCGGACGCGTCGCCATGCCCCGCCTGCTCTACCTTTATCTCGCCAAGCGAATCGGGACGGGCGCGCTGATCGTGCAGTTCGCGCTCTCCGCGCCGGTGGTCCTGTCCTATCTCCTCTACATGCTGCCGCCGGCGGCGGTGCGCGGCGGCCTTGTCTGGCCGGCGCTGCTCGGCACGACGCCGACGATCACCTACGTCACTCTGCCCATGGCCATCGGGGTCGCTGCGGCGCTGGAGTTCGCGCGCATGGCGAGCGAGGGCATGATCGCCGTGCTGTTCGCTTTGCGCCTCTCGGTCTGGTCGGTGTGCCGCCCCGCTCTGGCGCTCTCGCTCGTCTTCGTTGTGCTCGGTTATTACCTCGCAAGTTTTGTCGCGCCGCCCTATGCGGGGACCATGCAGGACGTCATCAACGTCGTGCGCAACTCGCTCAACCACCGAATGCTCGACGCGGCCCGTTTCTATACTTTCGACAACGGCACGAAGACGCTCTACCTCGAACGCTGGGAAACCGCCGACATCGCCGTCAACCTTTACATGCGGCAGATATCGGTCGAGAAGGCGCAGGAGCAGACGATTACCGCGGCGCGCGCCGAATTCCGCCGCAACGAGGCGGGCGTCATCGTCGCTTTGTCCAAGGGGAGCGTGCAGACTCGTTCGCTGCTCGGCGACGAAGACGTGCGCATCGCCAATTTCGACGAATACGCCATGGCGCTGCCGATGCAGGGCAGTTCTTCATTGCCCCAGAGAGTGTGGCGCGGCGTCTACGAACTCACCGCTTTCGAATTCCTGGGAAATTTCTCCGCGGCGCGCGCGGACCCGCATCTCTTCGGCGAGTGGATGGCGGAGGCGGCGAAGCGTTTCGGCGTGCCCCTGCTTGCCATTGGTCACACGTTGCTGTCGATGGCGCTGGTGCTGACTTTCGGCAACATTACGGGCCGGCGCGGCGCCGCCGGCAGCCTCGTCGTGTTCGCCGCGCCGGTGGCGCATATCGGCTTTCTCGTCGGGCTGGAGTCGCTGCTGCGGCTCGACGCGCGCTTCGCTCTGCTGTTCGTGGCGATGCTCGTCGTCGAGATCGTCGTCCCGATACGGATGATTTCGAGACTGAATATGAGCGAGGGGTCGCGCGGCGTCTCTCCGGGTCGTCCCTCGCCGCGCGCGGGAGATCGGGGCTACGCCGCGCCCTACGTCTAGCGTGCTTTCCGATCGAACGGAATCGTTCGATCGATAAGAAATCGCGCCAGATAAAAAAGGTGGAGCAAGTTCTTGTCGAAAAAGTTGACAGACTTTTCGGAACTTGCTCTAGAGCGCTTTCCGACCAGACGGAATCGTCTGGTCGATAAGAAATCGCTCCAGATTCAAAATGCTGGAGCAAAATCTAATCGAAAAAGTCTATCAACTTTTTCGGATTTTGCTCTAGCCGGGGTTATTGAGCGGCGAGCATGGCCTCGCGGTAATGGTCGAGAACCGTCGCCGGATCGCCGGATTCGCGCACGGCGCCCTCGTCCAGCCAGATGACGCGATCGCACAGACCCTTCAAGAACGCGAGATCGTGGGAGACCATCAGGATCGTTCCCGACCTGGAAAAACCGGCGATATAGTCTTCGCATTTCTTCTGGAAGATTTCGTCGCCGACCGAGAGCGCCTCGTCCACCAGCAGCACGTCGGCGTCGGCGTGGGCGCAGATGGCGAAGGCGAGCCGCGCGATCATGCCCAACGAGTAGGTGCGCATCGGCTGCTCGAAGAACGGCCCGATGTCGGCGAAGGCGGCGATGGCGTCCATCCGGGACTCCACCTGCCGTTTGGTCAGACCAAGAATAGCCCCGCCGATGCGGGCGTTTTCCCGACCCGTCAGGAGGACGTCGAAGCCCGAGCCCAGCGCAAGAATCGGCGCGATGCGGCCGTTCACCGAAAACTCGCCCCTGCTGGGGCGGGTGATGCCGCACAGAATTTGCAGCAACGTGGTCTTGCCGGCGCCGTTGCGCCCGACGATGCCCACGCGCTCGCCCTTGCCGACGTCGAAAGTCACGTCGTGCAGAACCCATTTTTCCTTGTAGAACTTGCCCCACAGCCCGAAGAGGATCTGCTTGAGTTGGTCGTTCTGATGCGCATAGAGCTGGAACGCCTTGCCGACGCCCCGGCAGCGGATGATGGGCTCAGATGACATCGACGATGACCGATTTGTAGCGCATGAAGAACCGAAAGCCGAGAAGGAAGACGGCGTAAGAGACCGCCGTCAGCGCCAGATAGGCGAACACGTTCGGCGCGCGCCCGTCGAGCGCGAGGCCGCGGAACATTTCGATATAGTCGCCGACGATGTTGAGGCGCAACCATATGGCGATGTGCGGCGGAATTTGTTCGAGCCGGTAGAAGACCGGGGTCGCGAACATCAGCACCGGCACGATCGAGGCCATGATGTGCGCCACGTCGCGCGTAAAGGCGCCGAGCGCCATCAGAAACCACACGACGCCCAGGATGAACAGGGCGAAGGGGACGATCAGGAACGGCGCGAGCAGGAGCGTCCAGGGCAGCCAGCCGGCGCTGAGCAGGCGGAAGACGAGGAACACCGCGAAGGCGACGCCGGAATAGGTGAAGGCGCGGATGGCCGCGGTCCAGGCGATCGTTTCGCTGGGAAAAATCGACTTCTTGACGAAATTGACGTGCTCGTGCAGCAGCATCGGCGCGCGATAGGCGAGTTCGCTGAAGAGTTGGAAGACGATCAGCCCGACGAAGACGCCGCCCGCGTAATCGGCGATGCTCATGCCCGCCATCAGCTGGGGCACGGTGATGGAGAACAGCGCCGTATAGGTCAGCAGCATGATGAGTGGGGCCAGCACCGCCCAGGCTGGCCCGAGCAGGGAGCCGCGGAAGCGGGAAATGAACTCCCGCCGCGCCACGGCGCGGATGAGCTCCCGGTGACGCCAGGCGCGCTCGAAAGGCTCGACATAGGCGGCAAGCGGAACGGCGGCGAACAACGGGCGGATCGTCCTCTCCTCTTGGCCGCGCGGCGCGCGCCGGCCTGTGCGGCGCATAGACCAGTTCGCCCCGCCCTGTGTCAATGGCTGGGACCGTCAGCCCAAATGCTCTGGCCCAAACGCTCTGGCCCTTGCCGCGCGCGGTGAAACCTGGCGAGGATTTCGACGTCATTGTCGGCGGCGAAATCGCCGCGGCGCTCGGCCAGAACCTCGGTTCGGCGACAGCCGTCGCCGCATTGCTCCGCGCCCGCCGCCCGACTGCGCCGAAGTTGCGCCCGCGCGCGGCGCCTCGTCCCGTCGACCCGGTCGAGGCCTTGGCCGGCCAGGCCCTTTTCGACGAAGATAGAGGGGCTTATCTCGCTTCCTTCGCGATCGGCGCAAAAATGTGATCGATCCGTCGCCGCGGTGCACAAAAACCCGGCAAGGCGCCGCCCGCGGGATTGCCGCCATAGCGGACCGGCTCGGACCCCCTTGCGTCAACGGCCTCGCTTTCCGCAGACCGCGCCGCTCCCAACGACTGGCGCCGCTCTTGCAGACGCCCCCTGTGCGCTTTCGGCGCCGCGGGTCCGGCGACGGGCCATTTCGGCGCCGCCGCCGCCTCGAGGGGTCCAGTCCCCCTGGGCGACCCTCGGACAGCGGCGGTTTTTCGGATCGAAGCGTGCTCTACGAGCGGCGCCGCTACGTCGAAGCGGCATAGGAGGCGGGCATGAGCGAACCTCTCGTCGTCATCGGCAACGGCATGGCCGCGGCAAAATTCGTCGAGAAGCTCTCGGCCGCGGCGCTCGGCCGCTACGCCGTCGCCGTGATCGGCGAAGAGCCCCGTCTCGCCTACAACCGCGTGCTGCTGTCCTCGGTGCTCGCCGGCGAGACGGCGGCCGCGGACGTCGAGCTGAAATCCGCCGACTGGTGGCGGTCCCGCGGCGTGACGGTGCGTTACGGTTGCAGGGCCGAAGCGATCGACCTCGCGCGTCGAAACGTGACGCTCGCCGACGGCAAGCGCATCGGGTTTTCGAAGCTCGTGCTGGCGACAGGTTCGCAGGCGATCCGTCTCCCGCTGCCGGGCGCGGCGCTCGAAGGCGTCTATACCTTCCGCGACAGCGCCGACGTGGAGGCTCTGTCCGCGCTCGGGCGCGAGCGCAAGACCGTGGCTGTGATCGGCGGCGGCCTTTTGGGAATCGAGGCGGCCCATGGCCTGGCGTCGCGTGGCGCGCGGGTTTCGCTCGTTCACGTCATGGACAGGCTGATGGAGCGCCAGCTCGATACGGCGGGCGGCGCGCTGCTGAGGCGCCGCGTCGAAGAAAGCGGCGTGCGCGTCCTGCTGAACGCCAACACCATCCGGATTGTCGGCGAAACGCGCGCGCGCGGTCTGGAGTTCGCGGACGGAAGCCGTCTCGACGCCGACGCCGTGGTTTTCGCCGTGGGCGTGCGCCCGAACGCCGAACTGGCGTGCAGCGCCGGACTCCTTGTCAATCGCGGGATCGTCGTCGACGACGGCCTGCGCGCCAATATCGACGGCGTTTACGCGATCGGCGAATGCGCGGAGCATCGCGGCGTCTGCTACGGGCTGGTCGAACCCGCCTACGAGCAGGCGCGCGTTCTGGCCGCGCGTCTCGCCGGCCGCGCAGCGCGCTACGAAGGCAGCCTCGCCGCGACCAATCTGAAAGTTTCGGGCGTCGGCGTGTTCTCGGCCGGAGATTTTCTCGGCGGCCGGCGCTCCGAGCGCATCGTCTGCTCCGATCCGCGCATGGGCGTCTATCGCAAGCTCGTCGTCGAGGACGGTCGTCTGGTCGGCGCCGCGCTCGTCGGCGACACGTCCCGCGCTCTCGACTATCTGGCGCTGATCCGCTCGCGCGCCGACATTCGAACGAAGCGCGACGAACTGATGTTCGGCGCGGCGCCGGCGCAGGAGGCCGCTTGAAATGTCCGCCGACTTCACGCTCGATCAAAAACGCTATCTCGAAGGCTTCGCCGCGGGCCTGGGCGCCCGGGGCGTACGGCCGGCGCCGATGGGCGGCCAGTCGCCGGCGCGCGCCATCGGTCCGGACGCCGCGCATTTCGAAGCCCAGGACCGCGCCGTCGCGGGCGGCGGAAAGCTCACGGATCAGGAGAAGTGGAAACGCGAGGGGCATCCCTTCGACGCCTATCCGCGCCTCGTCGCCCAGACGAAAGAGAACGCACCGCCAAAGCCCCCGGACAATTTCCGCTGGCGCTATCACGGGCTGTTCTACGTCGCGCCGGCGCAGGACGCCTATATGTGCCGGCTGCGCATTCCCAACGGCGTTCTCACGCATTGGCAGTTCGCGGGGCTGGCCGACCTCGCCGAGACGTTCGGCGGCGGCTATCTGCATGTGACGACGCGCGCCAATATCCAGATTCGCGAGATCGAGCCGAAGAACGCCGTGAACGTCGTCGAGGGCGTTCAGGATCTCGGCCTGTGGACCAAGGGCTCCGGCGCCGACAACGTCCGCAACGTCACCGGCACGCCGACGGCGGGCGTCGATCCGCAGGAACTCGTCGACACGCGTCCCTACGCGCGCGCGATGCACCACCACATTCTCAACGATCGCTCGCTCTACGGCCTGCCCCGCAAGTTCAACATCGCCTTCGACGGCGCCGGAACGATCGGCGCCCTGGAGGACACCAACGACATCGGCTTTCAGGCCGTCGACGTCGTCGAGGGAGAGGCCGTCGCGCCGGGCGTATATTTCCGACTGACGCTCGGCGGCATTACCGGCCACAAGGATTTCGCGCGCGATACGGGCGTGCTTGCGGCGCCGAACGAAGCCATCGAAGTCGCGGACAAAATCCTGCGCGTCTTCATCGAACACGGCGACCGCACGAACCGCGCGAAGGCGCGGCTGAAATATGTGCTCGACGCCTGGGGCTTCGAGAAGTTTCTCGCCGCCGTGGAGGAAAAGCTCGGGCGCAAGCTCCTGCGCACGACGGGCGCGACGATCGCGCCGCGCCCCAGGCAGGACCGCGCCGCGCATATCGGCGTCCACAAACAGAAGCAGCCGGGCCTGAACTGGATCGGCGTCGCGCTGCCGCTCGGACGCCTGACGCCCGCCCAGTGCCGCGGTCTGTTCGACGTTTCGCGCCAGCATGGCGACGGCGGCCTGCGCCTCACCGTTTGGCAGAATCTCCTGCTCACCGGCGTCGGCGACGACGCTGTCGCGCCGGCCGTCGCGGCGATCGCGGCGCTGGGCCTTGCGACGCAGGCCTCGCCGATCCAGGCCGGCCTCGTCGCCTGCACCGGCAATTTCGGCTGCCGTTTCGCCGCCGCCGACACCAAGCGCCACGCCGCCGCGATCGCGGCGCATTGCGAAACCGCGGCTCCGATGGATACGCCGATCAACATACACCTGACCGGCTGCCATCACTCCTGCGCGCAGCACTACATCGGCGACATCGGCCTCATCGGCGCGCGCGCGCCCGTCGGCGAGGAAGGCGACACGGCGGAGGGCTATCACATCCTCGCCGGCGGCGGCTTCGCCGAGGACGCCGCAATCGCCCGCGAACTTTACCAGAACGTCAAGGCCGAGGACGCGCCGGCCGCGGTCGCGCGCATCCTGCGCGCCTACCGGCGCCACCGCAGCGACGACGCCGAGACCTTCGCCGGCTTCGCGCGGCGCCACGACGCCGAGACGATCCGCAGCCTCGCCGACGCGGAGGCCTGACGCCATGACTCAGCTCGCGCCGCCGCCCTTCCTCGTTCCCGAAAGCGCGCCCTTCTCGCCCGAGCAGCGCGCCTGGCTCAGCGGATTTTTCGCGGGCTTCGCCATGCCGGAGGAAAGCGGAATCACGGCGCTTTCTCCGGACGCAAACGCCGCCGTGATGGCGGGCGCGCAGGCGGACGGCGACGACGGCGAGGCGCCCTGGCACGACCAGACGCTCGCGCTCGCCGCGCGCATGGAACTCGCCCAGGGCCGCCCGCTGCGCCGGCGCATGATGGCGGCGATGGCGCAGCAGGACTGCGGCCAGTGCGGCTACAATTGCGAGACCTACGCCGACGCGCTCGCCGCGCGCAAGGAAGCGCGCCTCAATCTGTGCGCGCCGGGCGGCAAGGAAACCGCGCGCATGTTGAAGGCGCTGGCGGAGGAGATGGACAAGGCGCCGGCGTCCGCGCCCGCCGCGGCGCCTCCCGCGCAAGCAAAGGGGGAAGAGGCCGCCCCGGCGTCCGGCCGCTCGCGCGATGCGCCCGTCCTCGCCGAATTTCTCTCGCGTCGGCGCCTCAATAAGGAAGGATCGGCGAAGGAGACCTGGCACGTCGAATTCGACATCTCGCAGAGCGGGCTGGACTACGCCGCCGGCGACAGCTTCGGCGTCTTCGCGCGCAACGAGCTTGGCCTCGTCGATCAGGTCATTGCGATGCTCGGCGCCTCGCATGTCGTTGAGGTGCGCGGCAAGACGCTGCGCGAGGCGCTCCAATGCGACGTGTCGCTGTCGCCCGCGCCGGATTCGCTCTTCGAACTGATCTCCTTCATCACCGGCGGGGCGCAGCGCGAGAAGGCGCGCCTGCTCGCTCAGGGCGAGGATCCGGACGGCGATGCGGCGGCGCTCGACGTCCTCGCCGTGCTGCAAAAATTTCCGGGCGCGCGGCCCCATCCGGAAGCCTTCGTCGAGGCGCTGGAGCCGCTGCAACCGCGTCTCTATTCCATTTCCTCCTCCCCCAAAGCGGCGCCGGGGCGGCTGTCGCTCACGGTCGACGCGGTGCGCTATGTCGTCGGCAAGCGCAAGCGATTGGGCGTCGCCTCCACTTTCCTCGCCGAGCGCATCGCGCCGGGCGAGACGCTGCCGGTCTATGTCCAGGCCGCGCACGGCTTCGGCCTGCCCAGCGATCCGGCGACGCCGATCGTCATGGTCGGTCCGGGCACGGGCGTCGCGCCGTTCCGCGCCTTCCTGCAAGAGCGCGCCGCAACGGGCGCGAGCGGCAGGAACTGGCTGTTCTTCGGGCATCAGCGGGCGGCGCAGGATTTCTTCTACGCCGACGAGTTCGAGGCGTTGAAGGCGAGCGGCGTTCTCACCCGGCTGTCGCTCGCCTGGTCGCGGGACGGCGCCGAGAAGTTCTATGTCCAGGATCGCATGCGCCAGGCCGGCCGCGAACTGTGGGCATGGTTGGCGGAGGGCGCGCATGTCTATGTCTGCGGCGACGCGCAGCGCATGGCCAAGGACGTCGAGCGCGCGCTTGTCGACGTGGTCGCCGAGTTCGGCGCGCGCGACGTCGACGAAGCCATCGCCTTCGTGGCCAGGTTAAAGAAAACGGGGCGTTACCAGCAGGACGTTTATTGAGAACGCCGATGCTCGACGCCGCCGCGACCTCAGCGCCCGCAGACGATCTGCGTCTCGACGCGCCGTCTCTTCAGGCGACGGCGACGCGCACGACGTGTCCCTATTGCGGGGTGGGATGCGGCGTGCTGGCGACGCCCGACGGCGCCGGCGGCGCGCAGATCGCCGGCGATCCGAAGCATCCCGCCAATTTCGGGCGTCTGTGTTCGAAGGGCTCGGCGCTTGGCGAAACGCTCGGTCTCGACGGGCGGCTGCTCTATCCTATGCGGCGCCAAGGCGATGGCGGCCTTGCGCGCATCTCCTGGGACGCGGCGCTGGACGAAGTCGCGCAGGGCTTTCTGGACGCCGTCGCGCGCCACGGCCCGGACGCGGTCGCGGTCTATCTTTCCGGTCAATTGCTGACGGAGGACTACTACGTCGCCAACAAGCTCATGAAGGGCTTTCTCGGCTCGGCGAATGTCGACACCAATTCGCGCCTGTGCATGGCCTCGACGGTCGCGGGCCAGAAGCGCGCCTTCGGCGCCGATACGGCGCCGGGCTGCTATGAAGATCTCGACACGGCCGACCTCATCGTTCTCGTTGGCTCGAACGCCGCCTGGTGCCACCCGATTCTTTATCAGCGCATGATGCGCAACAAGGAGACGCGCGGCGCGCGCGTCGTCGTCGTCGAGACGCGCCGCACGGCGACCGCCGAAGGCGCCGACCTTTTCCTCGAGATCGCGCCCGGCTCCGATCAGACGCTGTTTTCCGGATTGCTGGTCTATCTCGCGAAGGCGGGCGCTCTCGACAACGACTTCATCGAGAAATGCACGTCGGGCTTCGCCGCCGCCATCGCGCAGGCCTCGCGTCTTGCGCCGAACATCGCCGCCGTCTCGGCCGCGACCGGCCTGCGCGAAACCGACATCGTGGAGTTTTTCGAGACCTTCGCGCGAACGGCGCGTGTCGTCACCGCTTTCTCGCAGGGAGTCAATCAGTCCTCGCAGGGCGTCGACAAGGTCAACGCAATCCTCAACTGTCACCTCGCCACGGGCCGCATCGGCAAACCGGGCGCGTCGCCCTTCTCGCTCACCGGCCAGCCCAACGCCATGGGCGGCCGCGAGGTCGGCGGGCTCGCCAACAGTCTCGCCGCGCATATGGGCTTCGACCCCGAGAGCGTCGACCGCGTGCGGCGCTTCTGGAGCGCGCCGCGGATGGCGGAGCGCGAAGGCCTCAAGGCCGTGCGCCTGTTCGAGGCCGTCGGGCGCGGCAAGATCAAGGCGCTGTGGGTCGTCGGCACCAATCCCGCGGCCTCGCTGCCCAACGCCGACGCGGCGCGGGCGGCGATGCGCAAGCTCGATCTCTTCGTCGTCTCGGACGTTGTGCTCTCCAACGACACGATCGCCAGCGGCGCGCATCTGCTTCTGCCCGCGCAGGCCTGGGGCGAAAAGTCCGGGACGGTCACGAATTCCGAGCGCCGCATCTCGCGCCAGCGTCCGTTTCTGCCGGCGCCGGGCGAAGCGCGCGCGGACTGGACGATTTTCGCGGACGTCGGACGGCGCATGGGATTTTCGGGCTTCGATTTTTCCAGCGCCGCGGATGTGTTCCGCGAGCACGCCGCGCTTTCGGCGTTCGAGAATCAGGGCCGGCGCGACTTCGACATCGGCGCGCTCGCAGGGCTCGACGGCGCCGATTACGACGCGCTGGAGCCGATCCAATGGCCCGTCCGCGCCGGCGAATACGAGGGGCGTGCGCGTCTCTTCGCCGACGGCTGGTTCTACACGCCGGACCGGCGCGCCAAATTCGTCGCGCCGGCGGCGCCCGCGCTGGCGACGCGCGTTTCCGAAGACTGGCCGCTGCGGCTCAACACCGGACGCGTGCGCGACCAGTGGCACACGATGACGCGCACCGGCGCGAGCCCGCGTCTCGCGCGCCATCTTCCCGAACCCTTCGTCGAGATCAATCCGAAGGACGCCGCCGCCTTCGGCGTGAAGCATGGCGGCTTTGCGCGCCTTTCCACGCGGTGGGGCGTCTGCCTCCTGCGCGCCGTGATTACGGACCGCCAGCCCCGCGGCCAGGTCTTCGCGCCGATTCATTGGACCGACGAGACCGCGGCACAGGCGCGGATCGGGGCGCTGGTCGCGCCTCTCGTCGATCCGCTGTCCGGCCAGCCCGAGTCGAAGGCGACGCCGGCCGCGATTGCGCCGCGCGCTTTCGCCGGCGAGGGCTATCTTCTCGCCCGGCGTCCGCTCGCCCTGCCAGCCGAAACATGGTGGGCGCGGCTCGCCGTTCCCGGCGGGGTCGCCTATCGCCTCGCCGGCGACGCCTCGGCGGCCGACTGGCGCGCGTTCTTTCTCGGCGCCGGCGCCGGCGGCGACGTCGTCGAATTTTCGGACGAGTCGCACGGCGTTTACCGGGCCGCCGCCTTCAACGGCGACCGGCTCGCCCTGGCCTTCGCGGTCGGGCCTGCGGCGCCGTCCTGGGACGCGGCGCTCTCCCTCTTCGCCCGCGATGGTCTCGACGCGGCGGACCGACGCGCGCTTCTCTCCCTGCGCGCCGGGGAGACGGACGAGGGCCCGCTTGTCTGCGCCTGTTTCGGCGTCGGCGCGAAAGCCATCGAGGCCGCGATCGAGAAAGGCTGCCGCACGAGCGCCGACATCGGCGCTGCGCTGCGGGCGGGAACCAATTGCGGCTCCTGCCTGCCCGAAATCGGGCGGATGATCGACCACAGGCGCGCCGCCGCCAGGGCGGGTTGAGCGCAGCCCCGCCGACTTCGTCCCTTCTCTCGAACGCCGAACGCAAACCGGCCGCCTTCGCTCTCGCTCGGCGCGAGACGGGACCGTTTTGGCGGGCGGCGCTAAAAAAGGCTAGTGTGCCCGACGACAGCCGCAAAAAAGGGAAGGGTCATGGCCGAGGACGTTACGGAATTGCCGCCGCGCGAAGCAATGGACTATGACGTGGTGATCGTCGGAGCGGGGCCGGCGGGGCTCGCCGCCGCAATCCGGCTCAAGCAGATTTCCGCCGATATTTCCGTCGTCGTCATCGAGAAGGGTTCGGAGGCGGGCGCCCATATTCTCTCGGGTGCGGTGATCGACCCCGTCGGCCTCGACCGTCTGCTGCCCGATTGGCGCAAGAGCCCGGACGCGCCGCTGAAGACGCAGGTTGCAAGCGACGACATGCTGCTGCTTACGTCGACGAGCGCGATTAACCTGCCGCATTTCATCAATCCGAAACTGATGAGCAACGAAGGCAAGTTCATCGGCTCGCTCGCCAATGTCGTGCGTTATCTTGCGCAGCAGGCCGAAGGGCTAGGCGTGGAGATTTATCCGGGCTTCGCCGGCGCGGAAATCCTTTACGGCGACAAAGGCGAGGCGCTCGGCGTCGCCACCGGCGACATGGGCGTCGGACGGGACGGGGAACTCAAAGACAGCTTTACCCGCGGCATGGAGCTGCGCGGCAAATATACGCTTTTCGCCGAAGGCGCCCGCGGCTCACTCACGAAGCAGGCCGTCGCGAAATTCGACCTCGCGAAAGACTGCGAGCCGCAGAAATACAGCATCGGCTTCAAGGAGCTTTGGCGCGTCCCGAAGGAAAAACACCGCGCCGGCCTCGTGCAACACTCTTTCGGCTGGCCGCTGCCGGACGACACGGGCGGCGGGGCTTTCCTCTATCATTTTGAGGAAGATCTCGTCTCGGTCGGCTTCGTCGTCTATCTCGATTATCCGAATCCGACGCTATCGCCCTTCGACGAGTTTCAAAAACTGAAGTGCCACCCGAGGTTCGCCGCGCATCTCGAAGGCGGCGAACGCCTCGCCTATGGCGCGCGCGCGCTGACCTGCGGCGGCTGGCAGAGCGTGCCCAAACTCGTCTTCCCCGGCGGCGCGCTGGTGGGCTGCGCGGCGGGCTTCATGAATCTGCCGCGCATAAAGGGGTCGCACAACGCCGTCTTGTCGGGAATGCTCGCGGCGGAGCATGTCGCGGCGGCGCTCAATGATGGCCGCGCGCATGATGAGGTGACGGCCTATGAAGACGCCTGGCGGACGAGCGACATCGGCAAGGATTTGAAGCCGGTGCGCAATGTGAAGCCGCTTCTCGCCAAATATGGCGAGAAGCTCGGCGTCGTGCTCGGCGGCTTCGACATGTGGACGAACGCGCTGTTCGGAATCTCCCTCTTCGGCACGCTGAAGCACGGCAAGCCCGACCACGCCTGCCTGAAGCCGCTCTCCGAAGTGACGCCGATCGTCTATCCGAAGCTCGCTTCGAAGCTCGCTTTCGACAAGCTGTCTTCGGTGTTCGTCTCCAACACCAATCACGAAGAGGATCAGCCGGTTCATCTGCGGCTCGCCGATCCGTCGGTTCCGATCCGCGAAAATTTGCCGAAATACGGCGAGCCGGCGCGGCTCTACTGCCCGGCGGGGGTCTACGAGGTCGTCTACGGCGACGAGGAGAACAAGAAAGACCCGCGCTTCGTCGTCAACGCGCAGAACTGCGTGCACTGCAAGACCTGCGACATCAAAGACCCGGCGCAGAACATCACCTGGGTTCCGCCCGAAGGCGGCGGCGGGCCGAACTATCCGAATATGTGAGGGCGGCGCGATTAACCTCTCCCCGCTGGCGGGGAGAGGTCGAGCGAAGCGTCTCACGCCCCCTTGCGCATCTCCACGACATTGGCGCGCGTGGGCCGCGCGGGCTTGCCGTCGATGGTGAGGCCCGACGCGTCCGCAGAGACGGCAACGCTGGCGCCGTCGGCGATTTCGCCGGCGAGCAGCCTCTCCGCGAGCGCGTCCTGCAGCTCTTTCTGCATCACGCGCTTTAGCGGCCGTGCGCCGTAAGCGGGATCGTAGCCCTTGTTCGCCAGCCAGTCGCGCGCGCGCGCGTCGGGCGCCAGCGCGATCTTGCGGTCGTCCAGCAGCTTCGCCAGCCGGGCGAACTGAATATCGACGATGGCGCCCATGTCCTCGCGCCGCAGGCGGTTGAACAGGATGATCTCGTCGACGCGGTTGAGGAATTCGGGACGGAAATGGCCGCGCACCACCTGCATGATCTCGTCGTGCACGGCGCTGGAGTCTTCGCCCTCCTTCTGCATAACGAGGAATTCGGCGCCCAGATTCGAGGTCATGATGACGAGCGTGTTCTTGAAGTCGACGGTGTGGCCCTGGCCGTCGGTCAGCCGCCCGTCGTCGAGCACCTGCAACAGCACGTTGAACACGTCGGGGTGCGCCTTCTCGATCTCGTCGAACAGCACGACCTGATAGGGCCGCCGACGCACCGCCTCGGTGAGCGCGCCGCCTTCCTCGTAGCCGACGTACCCCGGGGGAGCCCCGATGAGCCGCGCGACAGAATGCTTCTCCATATATTCCGACATGTCGAGGCGCACCATCGCCGTCTCGTCGTCGAACAGGAAGTTCGCCAGCGCCTTGGTCAGCTCGGTCTTGCCGACGCCGGTGGGGCCAAGGAAGATGAAGCTGCCGATGGGACGATTGGGGTCTTGCAGGCCGGCGCGCGCACGGCGCACGGCGGTCGAGACCGCCTCGACAGCTTCGCGCTGGCCGACGACGCGCTTGGCGATCTCCTCCTCCATGTGGAGCAGCTTCTCGCGCTCGCCCTCTAACATCTTGTCGACCGGCACGCCGGTCCAGCGCGAGACGACCTGCGCGACGTCGTTCGCCGTCACGGCCTCTTCGATCAAGGCGCCGCCTTTGCCTTCGGTCTCCGCGAGCTTCTTTTCGAGGTCGGGGATGACGCCATAGGTCAATTCGCCCGCACGCTGATATTCGCCGCGGCGCTGGGCCTGCGCGAGTTCGTTGCGCGCGGCCTCGAGCTGTTCCTTGATCTTCTGCGCGCTGCCGAGCTTGTCCTTCTCGGCCTTCCAGCGCGCGGTGAGCGCCGCTGACTTCTCTTCGAGCTCGGCAAGCTCGCCCTCGAGCTTCGACAGCCGGTCCTTGGAGGCGGCGTCGGTCTCTTTCTTAAGCGCCTCCTGCTCGATCTTGAGTTGAACGATGCGGCGGTCGAGTTCGTCGAGCTCCTCCGGCTTGGAGTCGATCTGCATCCGCAGGCGCGAAGAGGCTTCGTCGACGAGGTCGATGGCCTTGTCCGGCAGGAAGCGGTCGGAAATGTAGCGGTTCGACAAGGTCGCGGCGGCGACGATGGCGCTGTCGGTGATGCGCACGCCGTGATGCAGCTCGTATTTTTCCTTGAGGCCGCGCAGGATCGAGACGGTGTCCTCGACGCTCGGCTCGGAAACGAAGACGGGCTGGAAGCGTCGCGCCAGCGCCGCGTCCTTCTCGACATGTTTCTTGTATTCGTCGAGCGTCGTTGCGCCGACGCAGTGCAGTTCGCCGCGCGCCAGCGCCGGCTTCAACAGATTGGAGGCGTCCATCGCGCCTTCCGCCTTGCCGGCGCCGACCAGCGTGTGCATTTCGTCGATGAAGAGGACGATTCCGCCCTCCGCGGCGGTGATCTCGTTCAGCACCGCCTTGAGGCGCTCCTCGAATTCGCCGCGATATTTCGCGCCGGCGATCAGCGCGCCCATGTCGAGCGCCAAGAGCTTCTTGTCCTGAAGCGACTCCGGCACGTCGCCGTTGACGATGCGCAGCGCCAGCCCTTCGACGATGGCGGTCTTGCCGACGCCAGGCTCCCCGATCAGCACAGGATTGTTCTTGGTGCGCCGCGACAGCACCTGCACCGCGCGGCGGATTTCCTCGTCGCGGCCGATGACGGGATCGAGTTTTCCGTCGCGCGCCGCTTCCGTGAGGTCGCGCGCGTATTTCTTCAAGGCGTCGTATTGGCTTTCGGCCGAGGCCGAGTCAGCGGTGCGGCCCTTGCGCAGCGCTTCAATGGCGGCGTTGAGGCTCTGCGGCGTGACGCCGGCCTCGGCCAGGATGCGCGCGGCCTCGGTTCCCTTCTCCAGCGCGATCGCCAGCAAGAGGCGTTCCACGGTGACGTAAGAATCGCCCGCCTTCTGCGCGATCTTCTCGGCGTTGTCGAAGAGGCGCGCGGTCGCAGAGGTGATCTGCGGCTGGCCCGCCCCGGCGCCCGAGACTTTCGGGAGCTTTGCCAAAGCGGCTTCGGTCTTGTCGAGCGCTTCGCGCGAGCGGCCCCCCGCCCTGTCGATCAGCCCGGCCGAGAGGCCCTGATCGTCGTCGAGCAGGACTTTGAGAAGGTGCTCGGGCGCGAACTGGGGATTGCCGTCACGCGTCGCCAACGACAGCGCCGCCTGCACGAAGCCCTGGGCGCGCTGCGTATATTTCTCGAAATTCATTCTTTTCCCCTCTCGACCGGGCGGCGGCCCGAGCGAGCCGCGCGGCTTCGGTCACTATCGACGGTCACGCCCCAGCGGCGGCTTGAGCGTCGATATGGGAATTGAGGTCGGCGCAGTAAAGAGCCACGCCGCAGCTCTATGGCGCGCAGTCAATGTCCGTCTTGCGCAATTCGGCGTCGAGCGTGAGCAGGGATTGTTTCAACGCCTTTGCGTAGGCGTAATGAAAGCAGTCCAGATTGCTCAAGCCCCGCTTGCCGATCCCGAACTTCTCCGCAACCCGAACGGCGTGCGACAAAATCTCGCTTGGCGATCCGCCTTCTTGCAGTTCTATGCCGCGCTCGCCGAGCCACTCGCAGACGATGGTTTCGGTCTTGGAATAGGGCAAGTTGAGCTTTCCACGCTGAGACAAGACGATGATCGCCTCCCAGGCGGCAAGGGGAGACGTGACGGCGTTTCTCGCGCGTGACAGCGCCGCCTCATAAGCGGGCGCGGTCGGCTCGTCGGTCAAAAGCGCGACGATCGCGCAGGCGTCGACGAACATCGGCGTCAATCCGCCAGATCGTGATCGAGCGAACGATAGGCGCCCGGCGGCGCCGGCTTGCGCATCGCCTTGGTCAGCTTGACGCCATGTCTTGCGAGAATACGCCGTGCGGTCTGGGTCGGCGTCTCGCTTGCACTGCGCTTCGCGGCGGCCTCCCGCAACGCGACCAGCACCGCTTCGGTGATCGAGACGCGGTCTTGATCCGCGATGCGCCGGGCGAGGGCGTCGGCCTCCCGGTTCCGGATGCTGATGGTCATGCGTATAATCCGTTCCTGTAATACATTACATACATATCCGTATGACAAAGTAAAGCTCGCGGGGGGTGTTCGCCCCACCCCGCGCGGCTTCGTGCAAACCTTCCCCCTCGAGGGGAGGGCGTATGCGCCCTTGCGCGGCGGCGGCGCAAGCCGCCAACCCTGGCGCCGCGTCAGTTCGGCAATCGGCCGAGCTTCAACCGGATGCCCTTGCTTCCGCCCTTGCCGACGATCCCCAGCTTCACTTCCGTTTCGGGCGGAAAGCTCTGGATCATCCGCGACAGTGCGCGGGCGTTGGGGAGATCCTTGTCGTTGACGGAGGTGATGACGTCGCCGACCTCCAGCCCGGTTCCGGCGGCGGGTCCGGGGTCGGTGATGCTCCGAACGAGAGCGCCGGGGGGCGCGCCATCCCCAGCGATTTCGCCGCCTCCTCGCTGACGTTCTGAATCTGCACGCCGAGCCAGCCGCGCACGACCGCGCCGGACGTGACCAGTTGCCGCGCGACCGGCGCAATCAGATTGGCCGGCGCGGCGAAGCCGACGCCCTGGCCGCGGTCGAGGACGCTGTGGGCCATGCCGACGACCACGCCGTCCAGGTTGAAAAGCGGGCCTCCGTTCGAGCCGCGGTTGAGCGCGGCGTCGGTCTGGATGAAGTCGTCGTATGGCCCCTCGCCGAAGTCCCGCCCCAGGCCCGAGATCACGCCGAGCGACACGGAGCCCGCCAGACCGAACACATTGCCGATCGCAAAGACCGGCTGTCCTCTGCGCAGGCGATCGGAGTCGGCGAAGCGGACCGGCGTCAGCGGCGAAGGCGGCGCCGCTTTCAGAACAGCCAGGTCGGTTCGCGCGTCCGTCCCTTTCAGTTCGGCGGAAAGGCGCGTGTCGTCGGCGAGCACGACGGTGATCCTGGCCGCCTTGTCGACGACGCTCGCCGCCGTGAGGATATAGCCGTCGGCGCTCAGCGCCATGCCGGACCCCTGGGTGGTTGTGGGCTTGGAGGCCTTGGCCGCCGTGTCCGCGCCCGCCCCGGCCGGGTTCGCTTCGGCCGCCGGCTTGCCGGATTTTCGCGAGCGCTCGTCGCGCGGCGCCTGTTTCGCGGTCCCGCCGGGCTCGGGCGCGGCCGGCGCAGCCGCCGTTTCGGCCGGCTCGACGACGATCGAAACAACGCTCGGCGAAACGCGTTCGACCACCTCGGGCAGCCGGGCGAGGTCCTGGCCAGAGGCGCCGGCGAGCGGCCAGATGGCCGCGGCGACGAGGACGGCACACGAAATCGCCTCGCCGCCGATATGCAAAGTCCCGCACCGCATGGCGGCGTCGCTCCCTTGCGGCGGTATCCCGCCCAACTGGCGCGTCGGGAGCGGCGGAACGTCAGTGGCCGTAGCCGTGGCCGCCGCCCGACCCGCCGCCGAATGCCCCGGCCGCCGCTGCGGCTCCCAGGCCCTGTATCACCATTCCGCCGATCGCCTCCGCCGCCGCGGCGTCCTGCTCATCGCGAAGCCTTTGGACCGTTCTGCGAATGTCCCCTCGTCGAGTTCTTGCGACCTCGCTGTACCGCTCCTCAGGGGATAGACTCATACTACGCTGGCGCATTTGCCTGCCAGTGACGTACCGCCCGGGCCCCCCAAAAGGATTACGGTCGTAACGGACGGTTCTTGTGCACTCCGCATAATGGGCGGCTGCAATGTGCGCTTGGTTACCATCGCCCCGATGGCGAGCGCTGTCGTAAGCCCGCGCCCATGCCTCGCAGCCGCCGCGATAGCGATATTCCGCTTGCGCTTCGGTCGCGCTCCACCCCAGCGCCGCCGCCATGGCGAGCGACGCGACTGCGATCAAACTTGCGCGTTTCACGATGTCCTCCCCAATTTCCGCGGCGGCGGAGCCCGCCGCCGTTCTGCCGCCGCGCCCGCCGCGCACGAAGGTTGAAGAATCAACGCTTCCCCCCCCCCCCTCGTGGGTTCCCTCCGCCGAGGCGCCGTTAGAAAAAATATCGGCGACGCTTATGTTTGCTTTGCAATTCGCGCTCGACCCGCGCTCCGCGTCGCTGGCGGTGCGGTCGCGGCGCGCTCCACAAGGCGCAGATTTGTGGTAGGCTCGCGCCATGACCGCGCAAGTCCTGTTCAATCAGTTCGCTTACGCCGACCGCCTCAAGCGGGGCGGCTTTACCGACGATCAGGCGCGCGCCTCGGCCGAAGCCCTCGCCGACGCCCTTTCGGAGACGGTCGCGACCAAGTCCGACATCGCCGAACTGAAAACCGAAATCGCCGGAGTCCGGGGCGAGATCGGCGTGGTCAGGGCGGAAATGTCCGCGCTCGAAAGCGGCCTGCGCGCCGAGATCGCCACGGTCAGAAGCGACCTCAAGGCCGAAATCACCGCTGTCAGAACCGAAATCGCGGCCAGCAAGAACGACCTCATCCGCTGGATTTTCATGCTCAATATCGCGACGGCGGGCCTTCTGTTCACCGCGATGAAGCTTTTCAAATAGCTCCCCGCGCGTCAGCCCGAGGCGCGGCGCGTCGCGCTCCGCCAAGCCCCATAAACCGCCAGAGCCAGCAAGGCCGCCATCAGCGCGTAGACGACGCCGGCGGCTGCGGCGCCGGCCGCCGGATCGGCGTATTTTGCGTAAATGTCCGCGGGCCGCTGGTCCGAGCCGGCGCGCAAATGGGCGAACCAGAGGAGCGCCGCGCCCGCCGCGCCGACGGCGGACCAGAATTTCGCGCCGAGGCTGCCGCGAAAATAAAAATAGAGCGCGGCGCCCGTCAGCGCGTATTTCACGAAGAGGAAGAGCCTGGCGATCGTCCAGGACGAGGGCCGCGAAAAGTCGTCGCGCAGTAGATGATCGAGGTCATGCGCAGCGGAAAGGACGACCACGGCGGCTATCAGGATCGTCAGCGTCTTGTCCGGCATGGCCTGCGCTCCTTCATAACGACGACGCCCATTTGCGCGGTTGCGGTTTGGGTGTAGTCAATCCGCTCCGAGTTGTCGCAAACCTAGGGTCCGCCATGCGTCTCGCCAGCCTCTACCGCTACCCCGTCAAAGGGCTCTCGCCCGAGCCGCTCGAATTCGCCGATCTCGAAGCGGACGGCTATTTTCCCGGCGACCGGCTGTTTGCGGCAGAGAACGGCCCGTCCGGCTTCGATCCCGAAAAGCCCGAGCATCAGCCCAAGGTCAAATTCCTGATGCTGATGAAAAACGCCGCGTTGGCGGGCCTTTCGACGCGCTACGACGACGCCAGCGGCTGTCTGACGATCTCGCAGGTTGGGAAGGAGGCGGTCCGCGGCGATCTGCGCAGGCCGGACGGCCGCGCGGCGATCGAAGAGTTCCTCACGGTCTTTCTCGGCGCTGAGGAAATCCGCGGCCCCGTGCGGCTGCTCGCGGCGCCGGCGGGCTTTCGCTTCACGGATTCGAAATCCGGCTTCGTTTCCCTCGTCAATCTCGCCAGCGTCGCCGAAATCGAGAAAGCCGCCGGCGCGAAAATCGATCCCTTGCGCTTTCGCGCCAACATCTATCTCGACGGGCTCGACGCCTGGGCCGAAACCGGCCTCGTCGGCCGGACCCTTGCAATCGGCGACGCGCGCCTCGAAATCCTCAAAATGACCGACCGCTGCGCGGCGACGGGGGTCGCGCCGGGCGTCGGCGCGCGGGACATGGACCTCGTGCAGACGCTGCGCATGACCTTCAACCACATCGACTGCGGGATCTACGCCAGGATCGTGCAGGCAGGGCGCGTGACCGCGGGAGACGAAGCGGCCGTCCTTTGAAAACGACAAAAGGAAGGGACGGAACATGAGCGCGGACGCCCCGGTCATCTGGTTCGAGACGCTGGGGCGCGCCGACGTGCCCGTCGTCGGCGGCAAGAACGCCTCTCTCGGCGAAATGGTCCGCAATCTGAGCGAAAAAGGCGTGCGCGTGCCGCCGGGCTTCGCCACGACGGCGGAGGCGTTCCGAAATTTCATTTCCGACAATGGATTGGATGCGGCGATCGCCACGGCGCTCGGCGACTATGCGCAGGGCAAGGCCACGCTGGCGGAGACCGGCCGCGCCATCCGCCGCGCGATCCTGCGCGGCGAGTGGAGCGAGCGCACGGCGGCGGCCATCAAATCCGCCTATGCGGAACTGTGCCGCCGCGCCGGACGGGCGGACGTGGACGTCGCCGTGCGCTCCTCCGCCACTGCCGAGGATTTGCCCGACGCCAGCTTCGCCGGCCAGCAGGAGACCTATCTCAACATTCGCGGCGAGGCGGCCCTGCTCGACGCCTGCAAGCGCTGCTACGCCTCGCTCTTCACCGACCGCGCCATCAGCTACAGGCAGGCCAAGGGCTTCGATCACCTCAAGGTTGCGCTCTCCGTCGGCGTGCAGCGCATGGCGCGCTCCGATCTGGGCGGCGCCGGCGTGATGTTCTCGATCGACACCGAGACCGGCTTCGACAAGGTCGTGCTGATCGACGCCGCCTGGGGGCTTGGCGAAAACGTCGTCCAGGGCGCGGTCGATCCCGACGAATATCAGGTGTTCAAGCCGCTGCTCGCAAATCCCGCCCTCGCGCCGATCATCGAAAAGAAGCTCGGCGGCAAAGAGCAGAAAATGATCTATGCGCGCGGCGGGGACGGCCCGACGCGCAATGTTCCGACCTCGAAGGCCGAGCGCGCCGCCTATGTTCTGTCGGACCGAGACATTCTCGCACTCGCCCGCTGGGCCTGCACGATCGAAGCGCATTACGGCTGTCCGATGGACATGGAATGGGCCAAGGACGGGGAAACCGGTGAACTCTTCATCGTCCAGGCGCGCCCCGAGACCGTGCAGTCGCGCCGGTCGGACGGCGCGTTCAAGGCCTATTCGATCAAGTCCAAGGGCCGAAAACTGGCGACGGGCCTCGCCATCGGCGACGCGGTCGTGACCGGCCGCGTCTGCCTGATCGAGAGCCCCAAGGAGATCGACCGCTTCGTCGACGGCGCGATCCTCGTGACCCGCACCACGGATCCGGATTGGGTGCCGATCATGCGGCGCGCTGCGGCCATCGTCACCGATCATGGCGGGCGCACCTCGCACGCCGCCATCGTGTCGCGCGAACTGGGCGTGCCCGCTATCGTCGGCGCCGACGACGCGACGGAACTGCTGCACGACGGCCAGGAAGTCACGATTTCCTGCGCGGAGGGCGACGAAGGCTTCGTCTACGAGGGCTTTGCGGAGTTCGCGACGCAGGAACTGCGTTTCGAGGACATTCCCAAAACCAAGACCCGCGTGATGCTCAATCTCGCCAATCCCGGCGCGGCCTTCCGCTGGTGGCGGCTGCCTGCGGACGGCGTCGGCCTCGCGCGCATGGAGTTCGTCGTCAACAACCACATCAAGGTCCATCCCATGGCGCTGGCGCGCTACGGCGAACTGCGCGACGAAGAGGCAAAGCGCGCCATCGACGAGCTTACGCGCGGTTATGCGGACAAACGCGAATATTTCGTCGGCCGCCTGGCGCGCGGCCTCGCCCGCATCGCCGCCGCCTGCCACCCCCATCCCGCGATCGTGCGCCTGAGCGACTTCAAGACCAACGAATACGCCAATCTCGTCGGCGGCGCCGCCTTCGAGCCGAAAGAAGAAAACCCGATGATCGGCTTCCGCGGCGCCTCGCGCTATTATTCGCCTCGCTATAAGGAAGGCTTCGCGCTGGAGTGCCGGGCGATCAGGCGCCTGCGCGAGGAGATGGGATTTTCGAACGTCGTCGTGATGATCCCCTTCTGCCGTTCGGTGAAGGAGGCGGACCGCGTGCTGGCGGTCATGGCCGAAAACGGGCTTTCGCGCGGCAAGGACGGCCTTCAGGTCTACGTCATGTGCGAAATCCCATCGAACGTCATTCTCGCCAAGGCCTTCGCCGAGCGCGTCGACGGCTTCTCGATCGGCAGCAACGACTTGACCCAGCTCACCCTCGGCGTCGACCGCGACTCGGGCGAGCTCGCCGAACTGTTCGACGAGCAGGACGAGGCGGTCGAATGGATGATCGCGCGCGTTGTAAAGGAGGCGCACGAAGCGGGCGCCAAAGTCGGCCTGTGCGGACAGGCGCCGAGCGATCGTCCCGAATTCGCGCGGTTTCTCGTCGCCTGCGGCATCGACTCGATCTCGGTGACGCCCGACAGCTTCATCGCCGTCAAGCGTAACGTCGCGCAGGCGGAAGCCGGCGGCTGAGAATGTCTCGCCCGCGCGCCCCTCAGCCGCCGGCGTTATGCGCCAGCCATCGCTCCCATTCGGCCGGCGTGCCGGAAAAGGCGTTCTGATCCACCGCGCCGGAAATGCCCGGCACATTGCCGTCGGAGCGGTACTGCCAGAAGGTCCATTTGCGGTCGCCGTAGCGCACCTTGGGATGATATTTCGTCGAACGCACCCAGATCGGATATTCGGACAGCGCGTCCGAATGCAGGATCGCCTGATAGAAATCCACGGAACTGTAAATGACCGGCTTCTTGCCGTAGTGGCGCTCCATGTCCTCCAGCATCTGCTTCATGTCCCGGAGCACCTCTTCGCGCTCCAGCGTGCGCTTGCAGCTCCTGGAGGTCGGCGTCGCCTCCACGTCGAGCACGGGCGGCAGGGCGTCGGACTCCTGCGGCACGATGCTCTTGAAGTTGGCGATCTCCTCGTGCGGCGGACGGCACCAGTAGACGAAATGATAGGCGCCGCGCGGCACGCCCGCGGCCCGCGCGCCCTCCCAGTTCGCCTGGAATTTCGAATCCACGGCGTCGCCGCCTTCCGTCGCCTTGATATAGGCGAAGGCGACGCCCGAGTCCTTGACCGCGCGCCAGTCGATGCCGCCCTGGTATTTGGACACGTCGATGCCGTGCACCGCGAATTCCGCGCTGCGGGTCGCCGGGAAGGAGCCGAGGTCGGATTCCGGCACGGCGTAGGAGAGAAAGCTGGGATCCTTGCGCGCGTTGACGAGCGGCGCGCTGGTCTGGAGCTTGCCGCGGCGCGAATAGCCGGGATCGACGCTGCTGCCGCAGGCAGCCAGGGAAACGGCGGCGGCGGCTAGGCCCGCCGCCGCAGTCAAGCGGGCGAGACAGGGGGTAAGGATCGTGCGCATCGCTTGCAAATTATCCCTCAGCCGGTAACGAAGCGTTAATGCGCCTAATCCGCAATTTTGGCTCATCCAAGGCCGAACCACAGGCTGGCGATGCCTAGGAAGGCGCCGTAGCCCACCACGTCGGTGACCGTGGTCACGAAGGGGCCGGACGAGACGGCCGGGTCGACCTTGAGGCGATCGAGCGCGAGCGGCGCCAGAATGCCGCCGAGCGCCCCCGCGGAGAGATTGGTGAACATAGCGAGGCCCATCACGGGCCATAAGCCGATGTTATGAAACCAGTTTGCCGCGACGAGGCCGGTAATCAGCCCGAAGGCCGCGCCGTTGAAGGCCCCGATCGCCAGTTCGCGCAGGACGATGCGCAGGGCGTTCGAGCGCGACAGTTCCCGGGTCGCCAGCGCCCGCACGGCCACGGTCATGGTCTGGGTGGCGGAATTGCCGCCCTGCCCGGCGACGATCGGCCCCAGAATCGCCAGCGCGACCATCTGGTCGAGTTGGGCCTGAAACTCCTTGAGCACGGACGAGGTGATGAAGGCGGTCCCCAGATTGATCGCCAACCATTTGAAGCGGCCGCGGGCGATGTACCAGAAGTCGTCCGTCAGCTCTTCGTCCGGGTTGACGCCGCCGAGCGCCTTGATCTCCTCGGACGCCTGCTCCTGGATCACGTCGACGACGTCGTCGATGGTGACGACGCCGACGAGCCGCTCGGACGCGTCCACCACCGGCGCGGAGACGAGGTTGTAACGTTCGAACAGGCGCGCCACGTCGGCGCCGTCCTCCTCCACCGTGACGCGCCGCCTGTCCGCCTGCATGATTTCGTCGAGCCGCGCGGTTGGTCGCGCCCGCACCAAAGCGTCGAGAAACACCGTCCCGAGCAGCCGATACGCGGGATCGACGACGAAGACCTCGAAGAAGCTGTCCGGCAGAATGTCGGGGTCGGTCTCGCGGAAGAAATCCAGCACCTGCCCGGCCGTCCAGAAGGGCGGAACGGCGACGAGTTCGGTGCGCATCAGGCGGCCGGCGGAATCCTCCGGATAATCGAGCGAGCGGCGCAGAACGACGCGCTCATGCGCCGGCAGCGCCTCGAGAACCTCGGCCTGCTCCTTGGGCTCCAGCGTCTCCAGAATGGCGACGGCGTCGTCGCTTTCGAGCTCGCGCACCGCCTCGGCCAAGGTCTCGACGGGGATTTCCTCGAGAATGTCCTCGCGGGTCGTCTCGCCGACCTCGGTCAATGCCGTGAAGTCGAAGTCCTCGCCCATCAGGGCGATGAGACGCGGCCGCGTCTCGTGGTCGAGGAGTTCGATCAGAGCGCCGAGGTCGGCTTCGTGAAGGCTTTCCAGCAGTTCGTGGGCGCGCGGCGAATCGTTCGAGGCGACGACCCGCTCGACCTCGGCGACGAAATCCGCGCGCGGCTCCCCGGTCTCGTCGCGGAAGGATTGCGCAATCGGCGCGGTTTCTTCATGATCGAGCGGCATGCCGGACCCTGATGCGAGGCGTTTTCGGCTCTTACCCCGCGAAAGCGGGAATTCAAACCAGCAAAATGACTCAACCCGGCAAAATGACCATGACCGGATTTTCGCGGCCTGTCCTTTTCGCCCTGTGCGCTCTCGCCGTCTTCGGCCCGCGGCCGGCTTCGGCCCGCGAGGACTGCGGCCCCGAGACGCTCGGAACGTCTCGCGAAATCTCGATCGGCGGCGAGGCGCTGCCGGTCGGGTTCCAGAGCTATCCGCGCACGCTCGCGCTGGAGGATCACGAGGTCGTCCTCACCTTCGACGACGGGCCCGCCGCGTCGACCGGCCCGATTCTCGACGCGCTGGCGAAGGAATGCGTGCAGGCGACCTTCTTTGTCATCGGCCGCAACGCCGAGGCCATGCCGGCTCTGGTCAAACGCGAGGTCGAAAGGGGGCACAGCGTCGGCCATCACTCCTACAGCCATCCGGAGCGCACGCTGCGGCTAATGGACGACGCCGCCGCCCGGAGGGACATCGAGAAAGGGATCGCGGCCGTCGATAAGGCGGCGGGCGGCAAAGCGGCGCCTTTTTTTCGCTTTCCGGGCTACGCCCACACCGAGCCCCTCCTCGCCTGGCTCAAGGAGAAGGGCTACACGGTGTTCGGCTCGGATCTGTGGGCGTCGGACTGGTCGCAGATGACCCCCAAGGCCCAACTCGACCTGGTGATGGGACGGCTGGAGGAGAAAAAGCGCGGCATCGTGCTCTTTCACGACTCGCGGCCCCAGACCGCGCAGATGATCCCGGATTTCCTGCGCGAACTGAAAAAGCGCGGCTACAAGGTCGTCCATATGGTTCCCGGCGCGGGGCCGACGCCCGTGCGCGACGCCGAGCCGGGCTGGACCTCGACGACGGAGCCGATCATCGCCAAGACGCTGGGCGCAAGAAATCGACCCGCGTCTCCGCAAAAATAAGAATTCTCGTCGAACACATCCGAACGATCGCCGCCTATCTCGTCTTTCCAAATTGGCGAGACCTCATGAACTCCAAACCGCCCCCGCAATCGAAAAACGGATTGCAGGCTGCAATCGGGAGGGGAGGGGGATTTAGAATTGCTGGCGGCCCCCGCGTGACCTTGCCGCTGCGCCGTGCCATAAAGAGACATGGCCGCGACGATTCGCACCGCATTCGATCCGGGCTTCGGCGTCTATGTGCATTGGCCGTTCTGCCTGTCGAAATGCCCCTATTGCGACTTCAACAGCCACGTGCGCCGTGGCGATGTCGACGAAGATCGTTTCGTCGAAGCCTTCCGCGCGGAGATCGCCCATCGTGCTGCGCTGGCGCCGGGCCGCGAGGTCCGCTCCGTATTTTTCGGGGGCGGCACGCCCTCGCTGATGGCGCCCTCGACGGTCGAGGCGATCCTGACGGCGATCGCCGACCGTTGGGCGCTGGCCAAGGACGCGGAGATCACGCTGGAGGCCAACCCGACCAGCGTCGAGGCTTCGCGCTTCAAGAGCTTCAAGTCGGCTGGGATCAACCGCGTCTCGCTCGGCGTCCAGGCCCTGAACGACATCGACCTCAAGACTCTCGGGCGCCAGCATTCCGTCGCCGAAGCCTTGACGGCGCTGGACGTGGCGAATTCCGTCTTCGCGCGCACGTCGTTCGACCTCATTTACGCGCGCCCGCACCAGACTCCGGCCGCTTGGCGCAAGGAGCTGGAGCTGGCGCTTGCCCGCGCGCCCGAGCATATTTCTCTCTATCAGCTCACCATCGAACCCGACACCATGTTCGAGCGCATGGCCAACGCCGGCAAGCTCGATCTGCCCTCGCCCGACGCGCAGCGCGCGCTGTGGGACACGACGCAGGAGGCGACGATTCGCGCCGGGCTCCCCGCATACGAGGTGTCCAATCACGCGCGGCCCGGCGCCGAATGCCGGCATAATCTAATCTATTGGCGCTACGGCGAATATGTCGGCGTCGGCCCCGGCGCGCACGGGCGCATCGTGACGCCGCGCGGGCGCCGGGCGCAGGCCTGCGAGCGCCACCCCGAGATGTGGCTCACCTGCGTCGAGACGGAAGGCCACGGCCTTGTCGAGGACGAACTGCTCAACGCCGAGCAGGAGGGCGACGAATTCCTGCTGATGGGCCTGCGCCTGCGCGAGGGGATCGACCCGCAGCGCTACATGCTGCTCACCGGCAGGAAGCTCGCCCCGTCGCGCATTTCCGAACTCGTCGGCGACGGTCTCGTGGAATTTACGCGCGACAACCGCATCCGGGTGAGCAGCGAGGGCTTCCCCGTGCTCGACGCCGTGGTGGCGGATCTCGCGGCGTGAGAAACGACGCTGGCGGGAGTTCTTGCGCCGCGGGGAGCGCAGCGATGGAACAATAAGCCGCTTTCCGCGGCGAGGCGGCCATTCCCCCCGGATTTACGGGGAATTCTTGCTCGATTGTCCTGGCCGCTCCCTGGCGTCGCCTGGGGGCGGATCTCGAACCGCCGCGCCTCACGCCACCACCGTCAGCCGCTTCGCCGCGCGGGTGACGCCCGTATAGAGCCAGCGCGCACGATGTTCGCGGAACGCATAGGACTCGTCGAACAGCGCCACCTCGTCCCATTGCGAGCCCTGCGCCTTGTGCACGGTCAGCGCGTAGCCGTAGTCGAATTCGTCGGAGTCCTTGCGCAGCGCATAAGGGATTTCGCTCTCGCCGGCGTCGAAGAACTGCGGGATCACGCCGACGCGCAGAATGCGCCCTTCGCCCTCCTCGGGGATCACCAGCATCCGCACTTTGCCGCGCCGCAACGCGCCGGCGCTCTTGACCGTGAACAGCCCGCCGTTGAGCAGGCCCTTCTTGCGATTGTTGCGCAGGCACACGAGCTTTTCCCCCGATTTGGGGAGGTCGCCGGAAAAGCCGCGCAACTGGCGAAGGCGCGCGTTATAGGCGCGGCGCGTCCTGTTGAGGCCGACCAGCACCTGGTCCGCGCTGGTGACGAGCGCCGGATCGAGCCCCTCGCGCGAGACGACACGCGCTTGGCCGTAATCGCCGCGTTCGAGCCGTCCGCCCTCGCGGATCGTCATAGAGAGGCGGATGATGGGGTTGTCCGCCGCCTGCCGGTGCACCTGGGCGAGCATCACGTCGGGCTCGGCCTCGGTGAAGAAGCCGCCGCCTTTGACCGGCGGCAACTGCGCCGGATCGCCCAGCACCAGCACCTTCTTGCTGAAGGACAGCAGGTCGCGGCCGAGCTCCTCGTCGACCATGGAGCATTCGTCGACGACGATGAGTTTCGCCCGCGCGGCGTCGCTGTCGTCGTTCAGGACGAAGGTCGGCTCCTCGGTTTCCGTGTCCGAGGCGCGGTAGATGAGGCTGTGGATGGTGCGGGCGCCCTCGCAGCCCTTGGAGCGCATCACCAGCGCCGCCTTACCGGTGAAGGCGGCGAAACACACGTCCCCTTCGACGTTTGCGGCGACATGGCGGGCAAGCGTCGACTTTCCGGTTCCGGCGTAGCCGAAGAGACGGAACACCTGTGCGCCGCCCTTGGTCTCCAGCCAGCGGGCGACCTCCGCAAGCGCGCGGTCCTGTTCGGGCGTCCAGCTAGGCATGAAGCGTCGCGTCCTGCGATTCGAGAGCGACCACGATGCCCCGGAAGCGCGGCGCGTCACAAGCGCCGGCGCTCCTTTGCGCCCTATTGCGCGAGGCGCATCAGCAGATCGACCTTGGCGTAGATATTTTCGACCGCAAGGATGAGACCCAGCCAGATGAGAACCGTCAGGCCCCAGAAGCGTGGGTCTTTGTGAAAGTCCTTGGGATCGCCGTTGGAAGCCCCGCCGGGCGAGTCATTGGCCATGTCCGTCTCCCCGTCCGCGCGTCGCCGCAGCGCCAACATGCGTCCTTTTGACGCGACGGCGCAAGAGCGGCGCTTCCAGAGGCGCGGCGACGGGGCCGTTGAGAAAGCCTTTACCCTGTGCGCCTAGCGTCGCGGACGGACCGTTTCTAGGAGCCGCAGCAATGTCACTCTTGGCGAAACTGGGCGCGATGCTCGGATGGCCGCTTTCCGTTCTAATCCAGCCCGGATCGGATTTTTCCCTCTACTCGCTGGCGACGGCCTTTTGCGTAGGCGTCGGCTTCCTCGCCTACAGGCGTCGGCGCCGCCGGGGCCGCGTCGACTGGGCCGTCCTGGCGCGGGCGGTGTTCTCGAAGCGCCTCGCGCTGCACCGCTCGACCTTCGCCGACATGGGCTATTTTCTCATCAACACCCTGGCTGTTGGCGGCCTGATCGGCTGGGGCCTGCTCTCGGGCGCGGAGGTCGCGAAAACGACGCTCGCCGTTCTCAGGGCCGTTTTCGGACCGCTCGCCCCTTTGGCTGGGCCGGACTTCGCGTTGCGCGCCGGCATGACGCTGTTTTTGTTCCTGGCCTACGAATTCGGCTACTGGCTGGATCACTATCTCAAGCACCGCGTCGCTTTCCTGTGGGAGATGCACAAGACTCACCATGCCGCCGAAAAGCTGACGCCCTGGACGGTCTGGCGCGTGCACCCGCTCGACACGCTGGTCTTCACCAACGTCCTCGCTCTCGTGGTCGGCGTGGCGGCCGGCGCGGCGACATGGGCGATTGGCCGCGACGTGTCGGTTTTCGCCGTCGGCGGCTCGAACGCCATTCTGGTTTTCTTCATCTACGCCTATGTGCACCTCCAGCACTCGCAGTTCTGGATTCCCTTCACCGGGACGCCAGGCAAAATCTTCATGAGCCCCGCGCATCACCAGATTCACCACTCGAACGATCCGGCGCATTTCAACCGCAACATGGGCAGTTGCCTCGCGCTCTGGGACTGGATGTTCGGCACGCTGGAAATCCCGAGCGTCGAGAATCCGCGTCTCGTCTACGGCGTGGACCAGGAGGGCGAAGACCCGCATTCGGTGACGACGCTGCTGATCTCGCCCGTCCGCAAGTCGCTTTCGGCGCTGATCGACGCGCTGATCCCGGCGGCGGCGGCCGCCAGGGCGGCGATGGCGCAGAAATAGGGGCCGTGGGGCGCTCATTCGGGTTGCGCGCCCGTCCGCAGCCCGCCATATGCGGTTTCGAGGAGAACCGCACATGGACACGCCCAAGGACACGCCCAAAGGCGCGCACACGGCGCCGCCCGGGACCGTTCCGAAACCCGCCGGCCTCCGTTTGCATGCCCTCGACGCCGAGGATCTCGCTGTGCTGTCGGCGCATATGCAGGATTCGCTCGCGCGCGTGGGCGACATCGCCTATCTTCCCGCCAAGCGCCGCTTCGCGCTGGCCGCCGCGCGCTTCGACTGGGAGGCCGAGACGGACGGGCGGCGGGAGCGCGTCCGGTCCGGCCTGCATTTCGAGGGCGTGACGCGGGTCCGCCAGAGAGGCGTCGCGCGGGAGCGGCCGGAGGAAATCCTGTCGCTGCTGGCCATCGCCTTCGAGGCGGGCGAGACGCCGCCGGCCGGCGTCGTACGGCTGGTTTTCTCGGGCGGCGCCTCGATTCTGCTCGATGTGGAGTGCGTCGAGGCGCAGATGCGCGACCTCGGCCCGCGGTGGCCGGTCTCCTGCTGCCCCTGTCATGATCTTGACGAAAACGCCGACGGAGGGCCATGACAGCCGGACCCCCGGCTGGAGAGGAACATGACCCTGCGTTTGGACGCCGCCGCCCCCGATTTTGAAGAGCGCTTCGGCGCGCTGCTGTCGATGAAGCGGGAGGCCTCGCAGGACGTGGACGCCACCGTGCGCGGCATCATCGAGGAGGTGATCGCCCGGGGCGACGAGGCGCTGATCGACTATTCGAAGCGTTTCGACCGGATCGACCTCGCGGTCGCGGGCATCGCCGTCGCCCCCGCCGAAATCGCGGCCGCAGAGGCCAAGTGCTCCAGGGAGCAGCTTGCGGCGCTCGACCTTGCGCTGGAGCGGATCGTCGCCTTTCACGAGCGCCAGAAGCCGGCCGATCTGCGGTTCCGCGACGCCAGCGGCGTGGAGCTCGGCTGGCGCTGGAGCCCGCTCGACTCGGTCGGCCTCTATGTTCCGGGCGGCACGGCCGCCTATCCCTCCTCCGTGCTCATGAACGTCGTCCCGGCCAAGGTCGCGGGGGTGAAGCGCATCGTGATGGTGGTCCCGACGCCAGGCGGCCATGTCGAGCCGCTGGTGCTCGCCGCGGCGAAGCGCTCCGGCATCGACGAGATTTATCGCGTCGGCGGCGCGCAGGCGGTGGCGGCGCTGGCCTACGGCACCAAGACCATCGCGCCCGTGGCCAAGATCGTCGGCCCCGGCAACGCCTATGTGGCGGCGGCCAAGCGGCGGGTCTTCGGCCAGGTCGGCATCGACATGATCGCCGGCCCGTCCGAGGTGCTGGCGCTCGCGGACAAGACGGCGAATCCCGACTGGATCGCCGCCGACCTCCTGGCCCAGGCCGAGCACGACGAATCGGCGCAGTCGATCCTGATAACCGACGACGCGCCGCTCGCCGACGCCGTGGTCGCGGCCGTCGAGCGCCATCTCACGACGCTCGCGCGCAAGGACATCGCCAGGGCGTCCTGGCGCGATTTCGGCGCGGTCATTCTCGTCGAGCGGCTTGCCGACTCGATCGCGCTCGCCGACCGCATCGCCGCCGAACATCTCGAAATCATCAGCGAGGACGCCGAGGAGCTGGCGGCGCGCGTCTCCAACGCCGGGGCGATCTTCATCGGCGCCTATACGCCGGAGGCGGTGGGCGACTATGTCGGCGGCTCCAACCATGTGCTGCCGACGGCGCGCTCCGCCCGCTTTTCCTCGGGCCTCTCCGTGCTCGATTTCGTCAAGCGCACGTCGATCCTCAAATGCGACGCCGACTCGCTGCGCGCCATCGGCCGGGCGGCGGTCGTGCTCGGCGAGGCCGAGGGCCTGCAGGCCCATGCGCGATCCGTATCGATCCGCCTCAATCAGCTCGAGGCGTGACGGCGTGAGCGAAAAGCCGACACAGCGACTGATGGCGGTCACGCTCGACGAGAATTCGATCGGGCGCGGCTCCGCCGATCAGGAGCACGAGCGGGCGATCGCCATTTACGACCTCATCGACGACAACAGCTTTGCGCTTCCGGGCCACGCCGGCGGACCCTACGCGCTGAGGATTTCGCTTGCGGACTCGCGGCTCGTCTTCGACGTGCGCGACGAAGGCGACGCGCCGGTGATGACGCATATTCTATCGCTGACGCCGTTCCGGCGCATCCTCAAGGACTATTTTCTAATCTGCGAAAGCTATTACGCGGCGATCCGCAACGCCACGCCGAGCCGCATCGAGGCGATCGACATGGGCCGGCGGGGACTGCACAACGAGGGCGCGCTGCTGCTGCTCGAACGCCTCAAAGGCAAGATCGAGACGGATCAGGACACCGCGCGCCGTCTGTTCACGCTGGTCACGGCGTTGCATTGGAAGGGCTAGAGCATGTCCCGGAAAAGTGCGAAGCGGTTTTCCGATAAGGACATGCTCCAGCGTATCGATTTTGAGCGAGTCCTTTTCGATCGCGTGATTCTACGCGATCGGCACGCGCTCTAAGCGATGGCGCCGCCGCGCCCGCAGTCCGTGCTTTTCGCCTGCACCTTCAACACCGTGCGCTCGCCTATGGCGGAAGGAATCGCGCGCTGCTATTTCGGGCGCGAAATCTACTTCGCCTCGGCGGGCTTGAAACGCGGCGAGCCGGACCCCTTCGCCATCGCGGCGATGGAGGAAATCGGCGTCGACATCTCGCGCCACAAGCCGCACACCTTCGAAGACCTCGAAGACTCGAATTTCGATCTGATCGTGACGCTCTCGCCCGAGGCGCATCACAAGGCGCTGGAGTTTACGCGCGCGATGGCGGTGGATGTGGTTTACTGGCCGACGCCCGACGCCACCGCGGCGATCGGTCATGGCTCGCGCGAGGCGGTGCTCGACGCCTATCGCGACGTGCGCGAACGTTTGACGAAGCGGATCACGGCGCTGCTCGGACGCGGGCCGGTGGGGGAGGGGTGAGCGCGAGATTGGGGCCGTCATTGCGAGGAGGCTTTGTTCGAAGTCGGGTATACCCGTCTTCGGATAATGCCGACGAAGCAATCCAAGGGTTTTTCGCGATTCCTGGATTGCTTCGCTTCGCTCGCAATGACGGCCTCCGGGCGCGAATTACCATGACACAACCTGCTTTTTCGTCAGCGCGATCAGCGCGCGATCGCTCCATCGCCGTCCGATCAACGACAGTCCCACAGGCGCGCCGTCGGCCTGCAGAGGAACGCTGATCTGCGGCAGACCGAAAAAGCTCGCGAGCAGGAAGACGCGCATCATCCGATAGCGCTTCGCGTCGAGTTCCTCGGCGCTGTCGTCGAGCAAGGGCGCACGAAACGGCGTCGTCGGCACGACGAGAAATCCCGCGTCGCCGAAAAGATCGTCGACGCGCGCCCGCGCGGCGTCACGGAACGCCTCGGCCGCCCGCCTTTGTTCGAGGGTCACGCGCGAAGCGATCTCGAAACGCTCCTTTACGCCCGCGCCGAACTGCGGGCGATGCGCGCCGATCCAGGCGCCGTGCGAGGCCCAGGTTTCAAAAGCTTGCAGATTGCGGAAATGAAGGAGCGCCGCGCTCCAGAAATCCTCGCCGAGCGTTTTCTCGCGCCAGCCGCCGCGGCGCAGCCATTCGAGCGCCGGATACGCCGCCTTCGAAAATTCCTCTTCGACCTCTGCGAAGGTGTCGGTCGGCAGCACGGCTTCCTTGAGTGGCGCCCGCGCCAAATCGATCGGCAGCAACGCATCGCCGACGAGTCGCATCGTCTCGATGTCGCGCGCGAACCAGCCGATTGCGTCGAGCGACGGCGCAAGCGGAATCACGCCGTTCAGCGAGATCGCGCCGAGCGAGGAACGAAAGCCGTAGACACCGCAAAACGCCGCCGGCGCGCGGCAGGAGCCGGCTGTGTCGGTCCCGAGCGCGAAATCGGCGAGGCCCGCCGCGACGGCGACGGCGGAGCCCGACGACGAGCCGCCGGGATGACGGCCAGGCGCCGCGGGATTGCGCGGCGTTCCGAAATGCGGATTGGCGCCGAGCAGGCTATACGCCATCTCGTCCATCTGCGCCTTGCCGACGAAGCGCGCGCCTGCCGCGAGCAGGCGGTCGACGACCGGCGCATTGGCGCCGGCGGGCGCGTGCGTTTCGATCCACGCCGGATGCCCGTTGGTCGAGACGCGCCTGGCGACGTCGATGTTCTCCTTGACGACGAAAGTCTTGCCGGCGAGCGCGCCGCCCGCCGCGCCTTCGATTTCAAGCACGACCGTCAGCGCGCCATAGTCGTCGATCATGCGCCACCATCCAGGCAAGAGATTCCCGGCGCGACCTTACAGCCGAATCGCGCCCGAAACGATCCGCTCGTACAGCGCCGCGTCGATGCGCGCATAGGAGTCGCCGCCGGGTTCGGCGAAATAGAGCGCGTGGCCCGTCGCGCGCGGATCGAAGCCCTGCGCGGCGAGCGCGCGCTTCTTGTGCTTGAACGTCTCGGTCGTCTCCAGCGCTTCGCCGACGCGCAGGAACAGCGGACGCGCATAGGGCGGCAGCGTCGCCTCCGCATGGCGGCGCAGGCCGGCGAGATCGAAGGTTGCGTCGACGGCGAGCGCCGCCATGCCGGCGCGCCCGTCGTGACCGGCGACCTCGACGCCGTAGACAATTGCGTCGACCACGCCGGGGCAGGCGGCCAGAACCTCGCCGACCTCGAATGTCGCGACATTTTCGCCCTTCCAGCGGAAGGTGTCGCCGATGCGGTCGACGAAGTAGAAAAAGCCGCGCGCGTCCTTGCGCATGAGATCGCCCGAGCGCATCCAGGCGTCGCCGTTCTCGAACACGTTCCTCAGCATCTTCTTCTCCGACTCCGCACGGCTCGAATAGCCTTCGAATTCGCCGCCGCGCGCGTCGATTCGCGCGATCGCTTCGCCGGCCTCGTCAACGGCGCAGCGGACGCAGCGACCCTCTGCGTCGCGCATGGGCTCTTCGCGCTCGAAGTCGAATTTCACGATCTGCGTGGTGAAGCGATACGCGAGAAAAGGCGGGGTGCGGCCGACGGCGCCGGGCTCGCCCTCGACGTTGTAGAGCGAGAAATTGCTCTCGGTCGCCGCGTAGAATTCCAGGACGCGCGGCACGCCAAAGCGCGACTGGAACGCGCGCCACACGTCGCCGCGCAACCCGTTGCCCACGGCGAGCCGAAGGCGGTGCGCGGTTTCCTTCGGGCAGGGCGGTGCGTTGACGAGATAGCGGCAGAGTTCGCCGATATATTGGAACAGCGTGCAGTCGAAGGCCGCGATCTCGTCCCAGAAGCGGCTCGCGGAAAAGCGCTCGCGGATCGCGACCGAGCCCCCCGCGAGCAGCGGCGCGAACACCGCGACGACGCCGCCGACGGAATGATAAAGCGGCAGGCAGTTATACATGCGATCCTGCGGCCCGGCGTCGATAAGCCCGGAAAACCACAGGCTCCAGGTCAGAAGGCGCCGATGCGAGACGATCGCCGCCTTCGGCAGGCCGGTCGTGCCGGAGGTGTAGATATAGAGCGCGCGTTCCGCGAGCGAAGGATCGCGCCGTTCTGTAGGCGTGAGCGGCGCGCCCGACAGGCGCTCCAAGGCGCGATCGAGACATGCGTCGCCGCCGGCTTCGCCATATGTGACGATCGTCGGCGCGCTCTCGACGCCCGCGAGCGCCTCGACACAGGCGCCGAGCAAACGCTGCGACACCACGACATGGCGCGCGTTCGCCGCCTCGACGCAATGCGCCAGCGCCGCGCCGCTCAGATTGGCGTTGAGCAGCGCGACAGTGACGCCGACGCGCGTCAGGCCGAGCCAGACGGCGACATATTCGGCGCGGTTCTCCATCAGGAGACAGACCACGCCGCCCTTTTCGATAGTCTGGGCAAGCGCCCAGCGCGCGTAGCGGTTCGAGCGTTCGACAAGCGCGCGGAAGGTGAAACTTTCCTGATCCGAGAGCAACGCGATCGCGTCCGCGTGCGCGGCGGCGACATCGTCGAGAACGAAAGCAAGCGTTCGCTCCGGCGCCTGCTCGATCGCCGAACTCGATTGCAGCGCGCGCAACCAGTCTTTGCTGGCGGATCGCCGCGCCGCATCCGCCGAAGCGGCCGCCGTCCGGGAATGCGCGTTCATTCTGACCGCCCTTTCGCGGCGACGGCGTGTCCCGCTCGCTTCGTTTCGTCGTCAAACCGTTTCGTTCTCCATTCACTAGCGCCGCGTCGCCGGACAGGAAAGCGGACGGCGGCGTTAGGGTTATTGTGCGCAATGTCTCGCCGCCCGGCAGGATACGTCTTAGAACGAACTTAAGCGGTAGGCGCCGCCGAGGCGCCGCGGTCTTACGCGCGGAGGTTCTTTCGATGCGGAGAGAAACGATCGCCGTTCACGGCGGCTACGACGGCGACCCTGCGACGCGTGCCGTGGCGACGCCGATCTATCAGACGGTCGCCTACGAATTCGACAGCGCGGATCACGCCGCCGCTCTGTTCGATCTGGAAGTCGAAGGATTCCGTTACAGCCGAATCGCCAATCCGACGACGACGGTCCTCGAGAAACGCGTCGCCGAACTCGAGGGCGGCGTCGGCGCGCTCGCCGTCGCCAGTGGGCAGGCGGCGCTTTACTATGCCTTCGCCAATGTCGCCGACGGCGGCGGCAATATCGTTTCGGCGCCGACGCTCTACGGAACCACCCACACGCTGCTTGCGCATGTGCTGCCGCGCCAGGGCGTTAACGCGCGCTTCGCGCGGAGCGAGCGGCCAGAGGACATGGAGCGGGCGATCGACGCAAACACGAAGGCCGTGTTCTGCGAAAGCGTCGGCAACCCCACGGGCAATGTCGCCGACATCGCGGCGCTCGCCGGCATCGCGCATGAGCGCGGCGTGCCGCTTATCGTCGACAACACCGTAGCGACGCCGATTTTGCTGCGCCCGATCGAATACGGGGCCGACATCGTCGTGCATTCGCTGACGAAATTCATGGGCGGCCACGGCACGACGCTCGGCGGCGCCATCGTCGACAGCGGGCGCTTTCCCTGGCGCGCTCATGCGGATCGATTTCCCGCCTTCAGCGAGCCGGACGGTTCGTATCATGGGCTCGTCTTCGCCGAACATTTCGGCGCCGGCGCCTACGTCGCGCGCGCGCGCAGCGTCTATCAGCGAACGACCGGCGCGACCTTGTCTCCCCTGTCCGCGTTCTTGCTCATGCAGGGTCTTGAAACGGTCGCGCTGCGCGTCGAACGGCATGTCGAGAATGCGCGGCGGGTCGCCGAGTTCCTGCGCGCGGATCGTCGCGTCGCCTGGGTGAACTATGCGGGGTTTCCCGACAGTCCCTATTACGAACTGGCCAATCGCTATTTGGACGGGCGCGTTCCGTCGCTCCTGACTTTCGGGGTGAAAGGCGGCCTCGTCGCCGGAAAGACCTTCTACGACGAACTGCGCCTCGTCAGACGGCTCGTCAATATCGGCGACGCAAAGTCGCTCGCCTGCCATCCAGCCTCGACCACGCATCGCCAAATGTCGGCGGACGAGCAGGCGAAGGCCGGAGTCACGCCGGAGACGATTCGCCTCAGCATCGGCATCGAACATATCGACGACATTCTCGACGATCTCGATCTCGCACTGGCGAGCGCTGGCCGGCGTGCCGCCAGGGCCGACGCCAAGCTGATCGAGGAGGACGCCATCTGACATGCGCCGAGCGAGCGAAGCCGATACGAGGGGCGGCAAGCCGCAAGCGGGCGCGATCGAAATCGCGCTCGTCAACAACATGCCGGACCAGGCGCTCTCGTCGACCATGGCGCAGTTTTCGCGGCTCGTGCGGGCCGGAGCGGGCGAGAGACCGTATCGTCTGCGCGGCTATGCGCTGCCTTCGGTGGCGCGCGGCGAGTCGGCGCGACGCTATCTGCGGCAGACGCACGACGAGATCGACGCGCTCTATGCGCGCGGGACCGATGCGCTGATCGTGACCGGCGCGGAGCCGCGCGCGGCCAGACTCGACGAGGAGCCCTATTGGCCTGACCTCGCGCGGCTCGTGGATTGGGCGCGCGATCGCACGGTCTCGACGATCTGGTCGTGTCTGGCTTCCCACGCGGCGCTGCTGCGGCTCGACGGCATAGAACGGCGGCGACTTCCCGAAAAACTGAGCGGCGCCTATGCGTTCGAGACGACGCCGGGCGACTGGGCGACCTTCGGCGCCGAAGCGCGGATCCTCGCGCCCCACTCGCGTTACAACGAGGCGCCGCGCGAAGAACTCGAGCGACGCGGCTACGCCATCTCGGCTGCGTCGGAGACGGCCGGAGTCGACGCCTTCTGGCGGCGCGAGCCGAGTCTTTTTCTGTTCTTGCAGGGCCATCCCGAATACGACGCCGACTCTCTGGTCAAGGAGTATCGGCGCGACGCGTTGAGATTTGTCGGCGGCGAGCGCGACGATTACCCGAACCCGCCGGTTGGCGTGTTTTCAGATAGCGCGGTCGCGCGACTTGAGGCGCTTCGCCGGCGCACGATGCGGGGGCGCGCCGAGAAGACGGAGAGCTTCGAGGCGCGACTGGACGCAATTCTCGCGGCGGCGCCGGTCGCCGCGACCTGGGACGCCGACGCGTCGCGCCTCTATCGCAATTGGTTCGACGCCGTCGCGAACGAGAAGCTCGCGATGCGGCGCAGCGCGTAAAGCCCGCTCGCGCGCGAGGCAGGGACGCATCGCAAGCGTCGCAGCGGAAACAAAGCGCCGCTCAATGCAGGAGTTCCGAAACCAGCCCTTCGATATTGCGAACCGAGCGGAAGTTCTTCGGCGCCAGTTTGGTCGCCGGGATCGTGAGATCGAATTCCGCCTCCACCGCCAACATTAGATTGACCATGTCGAGCGAGGTGAGCCCGAGCGCTTCGAGATCGTCGTCGGGAGCAATGGCTTTCGCTCCGCCGTTCTTGACGAACTGGCGGACGATCGTGTCGATGCGGTCGGTCCGCGAGACGTTCGGAATATCCAACATGAGGCGTCCTCCAAAGGCTGAGGACGCCGCGCGACCGGCGCCGAAGCGCCGCGACTGCGCGGCCCGTCCCCCATTTCAATGTATAGATTTCGAATGAAGACTGGTAAAGGTGGACTTTGTACTTAATATTGACGGATCGATATTAACCTTTATGCGGATAACAAGAATATAAATCTAGATTTCGGCCCATGGCGCGCCTAGTGTCTCCTTGCGCCGCTCGCGACGCTCAACGCCGCGCGCGGCGCCAGAACCCTCGCGGCCACATTCGACCGTCGCCGCATTCGAAAGGGGCTTGTCATGGCGATTTCCCACATGGTTTCGGCTCAATCGAGCGGCGACGGCGCTCGCTTGCACGGCGACGACATGAAGTCGCGAATCGAAGCGGCGGCGAGCGTCGCGCGCAAATATGCCGACGCGGTGGACCGGGACTCGCGCTTTCCCAAGGAGGCGTTCGACGAATTGCGCGCGCAGCGGCTGCTCGGGCTGCTGCTCCCGCGCGAATATGGCGGCGAGGATGCGACGGTCTCCGACGTCGCTGAGATCTGTTACGCGCTCGGACGCGTCTGCTCCTCGACCTCGATGATTTACGCGATGCATCAGGCGAACGTCGCTTGCGTCGCGCGCCACGCCGACGGCAATCCGAAATTTTTGAGCTATCTGCGGCGCATGGGCGAAGAGCAGATGCTGGTCGCCTCTTCGACGACGGAGGGCCAGAACGGCGCCAATGTGCGCACCAGCGCGGCGGCGGTGGAATCGAGCGGCGAGGGCATCCGTCTTATTCGCGACGCGTCCGTCGTCTCTTACGGCGCCGACGCCGACATGATCGTCTCGACGGCGCGCCGCTCTGCGGACTCGCTCCCCACCGATCAGGTTCTCGTTCTCCTGTTCAAGGTGGACTACACGCTAGCTCCCACCGTCTCCTGGGACGTGATGGGGATGCGCGGCACATGCAGCGAGGGCTTTCAGCTTGCGGGGAGCGGCGAGCGCGAGCAGGTAATGAGCGAACCCTACGAACGCATCCATCGTCGCACGATGATGCCGGTGACGCATCTGATGTGGGCCTCATGCTGGGCCGGCGTCGCCGCCGGCGCAGTGGAGCGCGCGCAGGGCTTCGTGCGCAAGGCGTCGCGCGCCGCGAAGGGCAATCCGCCGCCCGGCGCGCCCTTCGCCACGCAGGCCGCTCTGTCGCTGATGACGCTTGTCAATCTCGTTCAGTCCGCGCTCGCCGATTACGAAGCGCGCGCGAAAACCCCGAACGCGCTGGAGGAGATCGCCTTCCAGACCTCGCTCAACCTCTTAAAGGTCGGGGCGTCGGAACTGTCGATCGCGACAGTCCTGCATGCATTCAACGCCTGCGGGATCGCCGGATACCGCAACGACGGCGAGTTCAGCGTGTCGCGTCCGCTGCGCGATATTCTCTCGACGTCGATCATGATTAACAACAACCGGATTCTGGCGAACGTGGCCTCGCCGTGCCTGCTCATGGGCGTCCCCGAGCAGATCGGCCGGCGCGCGGAGTGAGGTCGCGAAAAGCACGAGGGGCCAGGAGAGGCAAGGCGCATGACCATTGCGATTCGCACGCCCGTCGAAGGGCGGGACCGCGAGAGCACGATTCTCGACCATCTTTTCAAACCGATGGGCGTGGACGGCGTGTATGCGCGCACGAAGCCGTTCGAGGACACGATCGACGGGCTGCATCGCCTGATTACGCGCTACAGGCCGGACGGCGCGGAAGTTCTGCGCTTTCCTCCGGTGATGAGCCGGCGTCAGCTCGAGACGTCCGGCTATCTCAACAGCTTCCCGCAACTGCTCGGCTGCGTGTGCTGTCTGCATGGAAGCGAGAAGGATATTCTCGCGGCCGTCGATCGCGCGAAGGCCGGCGCCGACTGGACGCGTGAGACGGCCTGCGCCGACCTCGTGCTCAGCCCGGCGGCCTGCTATCCCGTTTATCCTATCGCCGCGGCGCGCGGTCCCGCGCCCGCGGGCGGCCATGTCTTCGACGTTGCGGCGGACTGCTTTCGCCATGAACCGTCGCGCCATCTGGACCGCTTGCAGTCGTTTCGTATGCGCGAGTTTGTGCGCATCGGGGCGCCGGCTGAGATCGTGTCGTTCCGCCAGTCCTGGATCGAACGCGCCAAGACGATCGCGGGCGAACTCGAATTGCCGTTCAAGATCGATCAGGCCAACGATCCCTTCTTCGGTCGCACCGGTCAGTTGTTGGCGGCGAATCAACTGGAGCACGCTCTCAAATTCGAGCTGCTGATTCCCGTGCGCTCGGACGAGGCGCCGACAGCGTGCATGAGCTTCAACTATCACAAGGATCACTTCGGGAAGACATGGGGGCTCGTCGGCGACGACGGCGGGACGCTGCATACGGGCTGCGTCGCCTTCGGCATGGACCGGTTGGCGGTTGCGCTGTTCGCCAATCACGGACTCGAGGCGGCCGCCTGGCCGCACGCGATTCGCGCCGCGTTGGCGTTCGATTGAAGCGCGCGGTCAGGAGGAAACGCCATCATGAACGACAAGATCAAGATCGAGTTCGCGACAAGCGACGTTGCGCTTTCGTCCTGCCCGATCCGTCCCGAATGGATCGTCGAGGGCGCGCCGATCGCGCGCAACGCCGTGCTGTCGCGCAGCGCCGACGGCGGCGCCTGCACGCTGATCTGGGATTGCACGGCCGGGCTCTTCAATTGGCGTTACGACATCGACGAAACCGTCTACGTCATCGAGGGCGGAGTCGTAGTGCGCGACGACGCCGGGATCGAGCGTCGGCTCGGGCCCGGCGACACGGCGTTTTTCCCGGCGGGATCGCACGCCGTCTGGCGCGTCGAGTCGTATGTGCGCAAGGTCGCCTTTTGTCGTAATCCCGTGCCGGCGCCGGTGATGCTAGCGATGCGCGTTGTGCGCAAGCTCGCGCGCATGGCCGGGCTCGGCGCGAAATCGCAAGGCGCGCCGGCGATGTTCGGCGTCAGCGGCTGAACAGGGCGCAGCGGATGAGGACGAGGAGGTTCGCATGAACGCGGCTTTCGGCGCGCCGGGCGCGCCGTCCCGGACCTGGACATTTTTCGAGGGCGCGTGGCGCGAGGGCAATCGCGCCATCCTCGGGCCCCGCACGCACGGCGCCTGGCTCGGCTCGATGGTGTTCGACGGCGCCCGCGCCTTCGAAGGCGTCGCGCCCGACCTCGACGCGCATCTTGCCCGCGTCAACCGTTCCGCGGAAGTCATGCTGCTGACGCCGCGCGTCGGCGTCGGCGAGTGGCGCGAACTTGTCGAAGACGGACTGCGCCGCTTTGCGCGCGATGCGCAACTCTATATCCGCCCGATGTATTGGGCGGAGGACGGACTTGGCGGCGGCGTGCGCTTCGATCCGGCGTCGACCAACTGGTGCCTGACCATCTACGAGGCGCCGATGCCGGCGCCGCGCGGCGGCGCGATCACGCTCTCGCCGTTTCGGCGTCCGACGGCGGAAACCGCGCCGGTCGGCGCCAAGGCGAGCTGCCACTACGCCAACGGCGCGCGCGCGCTGATCGAGGCGGCAAAGCGCGGCTTCGACAATTGCCTGATGCTCGACATGCTCGGCAATGTCGCGGAATTCGCCAATTCCAACGCCTTCATGGTCAAGAGTGGCGTGGTCTACACGCCCGCGCCGAACGGGACGTTTCTCGACGGCGTCACGCGCCGACGGGTGATCGGACTTTTGCGCGGCGCCGGCGTCGAGGTCAGGGAGACGACGCTCTCCTATGCGGACTTCAAGACGGCGGACGAAATCTTTTCGACCGGCAATTTTCAAAAGGTCGCGCCGATGACGCGCATCGACGAGTGCGTTCTCGAGCCAGGGCCTGTCTACAAGAAGGCGCGCGCGCTCTATTGGGAGTTCGCGCATTCCGGCGCGGCGCGCAAGACTCCGGAGCTTCGCGCGGCGTCCTGATCGCTTCGCGACGCGAAACGGCGGTCCGCAGCGCGCCTATCGCCGCGTCAGCGCCTCGCGACGAAGCGCCGACAAATTCGCGGTCGGCGTGATGCGGTCGCGATCGATCTTCACGTGAATGATCGAAGGCTGACGGGCGGCGCGCGCCGCCTCGAATGCCGCCGGAAAGTCCGCGGTCCGCTCCACGAGGGCGCCGAAGCCGCCAAAGGCGCGCGCATAAGCCGCGAAGTCCGGGTTGCGCAGGTCGGTCGCGATCACGCGCCCGGGGAAGAAGCGCTCCTGATGCATACGGATCGTGCCGTAACTCGCATTGTCGCAGACGAGGACGACGATCGGGAGATCGTATTGCACGGCGGTGGCGAATTCCTGCCCGTTCATCAGGAAATCGCCGTCGCCGTTCAGCGATACGACGAGACGCTCTGGATAGAGCCGCTGCATCGCGACCGCCGCCGGAACCCCGTAACCCATGGTCGCCGAGGTCGGCGCGATATGGGTTCCGAAACGGCGGAAGCGGTAGTATCGATGAATCCACGACGCGTAGTTGCCGGCGCCGTTGCAGAGGATGGCGTCTGCGGGAAGATTGTCGCGCAGCCAGATCATCACGCGCGCGAGGTCAACCTCTCCGGACGGCGCGAAGCTCGACGAAAAAGAAAGATACTCCTCGTGCGCGGCGCGCGTTTCGGCGCGCCACGGAACGGCGGCGGGCGGCTCCAGACGCGCGAGCGCGGCGGCAAAGGCGCGCGGCGTCGCATGGATGGCGAGGCTGGGCGCATAGACGCGGCCGAACTCCTCGGGCTGCGGATAGACATGCACGAAGACCGGACGCGGCGAGGGAATATCGAAAAGGCGATAGCCCTGCGAAGGGATTTCGCCGAGTCGGCCGCCGACGAGCGCGACAAGATCCGCGCCCCTCACCCGCTCGACGAGTCTGGGATTGGCGTTCAGTCCGAGGTCGCCCGCATAGCAAGGATGCAGCGCGTCGAAGAGCGGCGCGCGCCGGTAGCTCGTTGCGACGGGAAGATCGAAACGTGCGGCGAAGTCCTGCATGACGCGCGCGCTCGTCTCGTCCCAGCGCGTGCCGCCGAGGATGACGATCGGCCGCGACGCGCAGGCGATCAGTCGTTCCAGCGCCGCCATGTCGGCGTCGCCGGGTGCGGTCTCGATTTCGCGCGCGGGCGGTGGCGCGCCGGCGCAGGACACGCGCTCCTCGAGCATATCTTTGGGCAGCGACAGCACCACGGGCCCCGGCCGGCCGGCCGTCGCCACAGCGAAGGCGCGCGCGACGAATTCGCCGATGCGCGCGGCGTCGTCGATCTCCGCGGTCCATTTCGTCTGTCCGCCGAACATGGCGCGATAATCGACTTCCTGAAAGGCGCCGCGCTCCCTGACCGAGCGCTCGACCTGACCGACGAAGAGAATCATCGGCGTCGAATCGTGCTGCGCGACATGCACGCCGGCATAGGCGTTGGCGGCGCCCGGACCGCGCGTTACAAAACAAATCCCGGGCCGCCCCGTGGCCTTGCCATAGGCGTCCGCCATCATCGCGGCGCCGCCCTCGTGACGGCACACGGTGATGGCGAGACCGTGCTCGTAACACGCGTCCAGAACCGAAAGAAAACTCTCGCCCGGCACGCAGAAAATCTGGTCGACGCCATTGGCGATCAGCCGATCGACCAGCGCCTGCGCCGCCGTCGTTTCGAGGAGCGATTGATCCATAGCAACGCCTTCGATGCGCGAGGGGCCAGGGCCTGTCACGGGCCGAAAAGCACGAACTCGCTAAATGCGAGGTCGCCGGGCTGCGGCCGCTCCGGTCCCTTGAAGTATTTCGGGCCGCGGTCGGGAAAGTATTTTCCGACGAGACCGGGAAGCGGCGCGCTGGCGTCGACGAGGACCGTGAAGCCGCCGCGCGACGTCAGCGCGCGCCCGAGCGGGCCGGCGAAACGCTGGAAATCGGCGACGCTTCGGCAATAGACGAGTTGCAGTGTGGGCAGCAGGCCCGCAAGGATTCGGCGCGGCAGGAACACGAAGGGATGGGCGTCGCGCTTCTCCTGCACGACATACGAAAGGCAACCGTGCTCGGCGTGCGCGGCGAGGATGTCACGCTCCTCGGCGGACAGCGTCGCGGCGTAATCCCTGCCCGGATCGAACTGGCGCGCGCGCGCATTCGCGACCCAGGGGCCGAGGGCGGGAACGACGAGCATCTGTCCGTCGCTGTAACGCGTGAAGCCCTGCGCTTCGATCACCGGCCAGGTATGCGCGGCGGGCGAGACGTTAACATACGTCACATCCTTGTGGCGCACGGCGGCGGCGACCAGCAGCGAGGCGTAGCCTCTGCAATGCGGCTCGACGTACCAGCTCGAGATATTGCAGCGCGCCCGCGCGGTCCCCGCGGCGCCGCGCGTCGAATAGATGAGCAGGATGACGCCGACCGGGACGCCGTGCTCTTCGAGCATATAGCCGAAGCGGGGATAGGTCTTGGGCGCGTCGCGGCGCTCCAGCCGCTCGAGCGCGCGGCTCCAATAGGCCCGCCCGCGATGCGGAAAGCCGCGCGCCAGCAGATCGGCGACGGCAGGAAGATCGTTTTCCGCGATCAGCCGGCAGCGCAGCCCTCGGTTCGTTTCGCCGGTCATTGGCATTCACCATCCTCGGCTGAATTACTTGCCGCTCCACAATAAAAATAGATAGCTGTCCGTTATCAGGCAATGAAGGGAGCCGCGCCCGTGTCGGTACGGTTAACAATACTCAAGGCGATCGAACAGATCGCCGGCGAACAGAACAAGAGGCTTGCGCCGCTCGGGGACGAGCTTGCGCTGGCGGAGTCGGGGCTCGACTCGCTGTGCTTCGCGATCCTGGTCGCGCGGCTCGAAGACGAACTCGGCGTCGATCCGTTTTCGGCGTCCGAGGAGGTCTATTTTCCCGTGACGCTCGGCGACTTCGTTCGCCTTTACGAACATGTCCCCGCCTGAGCCTGCGACGCTGCGGCGATTGCTCGATGCGGCGCAGGCTCCGCCCGACGCGGTCTTCGCCGAGGCGGGCGTGGCGGCGCGCCACAGCGACGCGGCGACGGGAACGGTTCTAGCGGGCCGTGCCCGCGAACTGGCGGGACGCTCGATTCTGATGCGCGTAAAGTCGCAGCTTACAAGCGCGCTCGCGCTGATCGAACTTGACGGCGTCGTGTCGCGGCTGACGATTTGCCCGCCCGATTTCACGGCGGAACGGATCGGGTCCGCGATTGTTCAGGCGCAGGTCGACGCGGTCGTATGCGACGCGGACGAGATGGAATTCGGCGCCGGCGTCGAGCGTTTCGAAGTCGCGCCACTCGCCGTAAGCGACGCGGCGGAGGACGCCGCCCCCGTCGTCACGGAATGGGCGTTGCCCACCTCCGGCACGACGGGCGCGCCCAAGCTCGTCGCGCATCGGCTGTCCGGTCTGCTCGGCGCGATCAGGCCGCAGGAACCGGGCGCGCCGGCGCCGGTGTGGGCGACCTTCTACGACATCCGCCGCTATGGCGGCCTCCAGGTTTTTCTGCGCGCGGCGAGTGGCGGCGCGACGCTTGTTCTCTCGACCGAGGGCGAACCGCTCGTCGAACATGTGGAGCGTATGCGCGCGGCCGGCGCCACGCATGTCGTCGGCACGCCTTCGCATTGGCGCAGGCTGCTGATGAGTCCTCACGCGAACCGCATTGCGCCGGAATATGTGCGGCTCTCGGGCGAAATCGTCGACCGCGCCGTTCTCGAAGCGTTGAAGACGACCTACCCCGCGGCGCGGATCGTGCACGCCTACGCCACGACGGAGGCGGGCGTCGGCTTCGAGGTCGCGGACGGCGCGGAGGGTTTTCCGGCTTCTTTCGTCGGCGGACTTGCCGACGTAGAACTTCGCGTCGTCGACGGCTCCCTTCATGTGCGTTCGGCGCGCGCGGCGTCGCGCTATGTCGGACAGGGCGACATTCGACTCGTCGGCGATGACGGCTTCGTCGACACCGACGACATGGTCGAACGGCGCGGCGAGCGTTACGTCTTCAAAGGGCGCCGCGCCGGAGTTATCAATGTCGGCGGCCTCAAGGTTCATCCCGAAGAGGTGGAGCAGGTCATCGCCCTGCACGAGCATGTGCGCATGGCGCTGGTCAAGGCGCGCCGCAGCCCGATCGTGGGCGACATTATCGTCGCCGACGTGGTTCTGAAAGATGCGGCGCCGACCCCGTCCGAGCGCGCCGCGCTACGCGACGACATTCTCGCCCATTGCCGCGCGCGGCTCGAGCGCCATCAGGCGCCGGCCGTCGTCAATTTCGTCCAGTCTCTGGACATGCACGCCGGCGGCAAGCTGGCGCGGCGGTAAGGGCGCGAGGGATGAGAAACGTCATCGTCACAGGGGCAAGCCGCGGTCTCGGCTTCGCGATCGCGCGCCGTCTCGTTCTCGACGGCTTTCGCGTCATCGGCGTCGCGCGCAGCGAAAGCGAGGAGCTTCGCCGCGAAGTCGGCCGCGCGCCGGAGGGGGCGTTGCATTTTCGCGCGTGCGATCTCGGCGAAATCGACGCGCTCGCCGATTTCGTGCTGCGCCTCAAGAAGGAGTTCGGGGCGCCGCACGGCCTCGTCAACAATGCGGCGCTCGGCACGGAAGGCCTGCTCGCCACCATGCACAATTCGCAGATTGAGCAACTGCTGCGCATCAATGTCTTGGCGCCGATCGTGCTCACGAAATATGTCGTGCGCAACATGATGGCGGCGGGCGGCGGGCGCGTTGTCAACATCTCTTCGATCATCGCCTCGACCGGCTACAACGGTCTTTCCGTCTACGGCGCGAGCAAGGCGTCGATGATCGGATTCACGAGATCGCTGGCGCGCGAAGTCGGCCCTCTCGGAATCACCGTGAACGCGGTCGCGCCGGGATTCGTCGCGACGGACATGACGGCGGGCCTCGAAGACGGCGACCGTGCCAAAATCGCCGGCCGCGCAGCGTTGCGCCGGCTCGCCGAACCCGAGGACGTAGCGAACGCCGTCGCCTATCTCATGGACGAGAAGGCGCGCAACATTACCGGAACCGTGCTCACCGTCGACGCCGGCGCAACGGCGTAGCTCTCCCGCCGGCCGGTCGGCGAGGCGCGCGCGCACTTGATTAATGCGGCTTCTCTTGCTTTATCGCGGCGCAACATCGTTCCCGCGCGCAGGAGACTCCCATGTCGCATTGGCCCGTCCACGGCAGAATCGCCGGCCCCATCGTGATGATCGGCTTCGGCTCGATCGGGCGGGGCATCCTGCCGCTCATCGAGCGCCATTTCGAATTCGACAAGAACCGTTTCACCGTCATCGACCCCGACGATGCGCATCGCGCGCTGCTCGACGTGCGCGGGATCGACTTCGTCAAGACGAAGCTGACGCCGCAGAACTATCGCGACATTCTTACGCCGCTGCTCGCCAAGGGCGAGGGGCAGGGCTTCATCGTCAATCTGTCGGTGGAAGTGTCGTCGCTCGACATAATCAAATTCGCGCGCGAAATCGGCGTTCTTTACGTCGATACGGTGGTCGAGCCCTGGCCCGGCTTTTATTTCGACAAGAGCATGGGCAACGAGGCGCGCACGAATTACGCGCTGCGCGAGACCATTCTCGAAGAGAGGCGCAGAAATCCGGGCGGCTCCACCGCCGTCTCCTGCTGCGGCGCCAATCCCGGCATGGTGTCCTGGTTCGTCAAGCGCGCGCTCCTTAACATCGCCAAGGACACGGGGGCCTTCACGACGCAGCCGCAGAGCCGCGCTGAATGGGGCGCGCTGGCGCAAAAGCTCGGCGTCAAGGGCATCCATATCGCCGAGCGCGACACGCAGTGCGCGCGCAATCCCAAGCCGCGCAACGTCTTCGTCAACACCTGGTCGGTCGAGGGCTTCGTCTCCGAAGGGATGCAGCCCGCCGAACTCGGCTGGGGCGCGCATGAAAAGGCCTTGCCCGACATCGGCTGCACGCATCCAACGGGCTGCGGCGCCGCGATCTATCTGCTGTCGCCCGGAGCGAACACGCGCGTGCGCTCCTGGTGCCCGACGCCGGGACCGCAATACGGCTTCCTCGTCACGCACAACGAATCGATCTCGATCGCCGATTATCTGACTGTGCGCGACGCTACGGGCAAGGTCGTCTATCGCCCGACCTGCCATTACGCCTATCACCCGGCCGACGACGCCGTGCTCAGCCTGCACGAGATGTTCGGCTCGGCGGGGAAGATGCAGGACGGCTGGCATATTCTCGACGAGAACGAAATCGTCGACGGGATCGACGAACTCGGCGTGCTGCTCTACGGCCACGCCAAGAACGCCTATTGGTACGGGTCGCGGCTCTCGATCGAGGAGACGCGCGAACTCGCGCCCTATCAGAACGCCACCGGCCTGCAGGTGAGTTCGGCGGCCATGGCCGGCATGGTGTGGGCGCTCGAAAACCCGACGGCCGGCATCGTCGAAGCGGACGAGGTGGACTTCGAGCGCTGCCTCGACGTGCAACTCCCCTATCTCGGTCCGGTCGAGGGCGTTTACACCGACTGGACGCCGCTCCACGGGCGCCCCGGGCTCTTTCCCGAGGACATCGACGAAAGCGACCCGTGGCAGTTCAGGAATATTCTGGTGCGGTGATGAGCGCGGCGCTCCTGTCCCCTCATACGATTTCTGCCTGATCGCTTCGCACAAAGGCGGGGATCGTCATTCCCGGCAGGCCGTAGGCCTGACCGGGAATCCAGAGCCGCAACAGGCATTCTCGACGCCGCTCCTGGATTCCCGGTCGCCGCTTCGCGGCGCCGGGAATGACATGCCGCGGCGATCGCTCGGCGACTGTATCACTCCACCGTCACGCTCTTCGCCAGATTGCGGGGCTGGTCGACGTCTTTGCCCATGAATGTTGCGACGTGATAGGCGAGAAGTTGCACGGGCGCCGCGTAGACGATGGCGGCGAAGGCGCCGCGCACGCTCTCGGGCATCTCGACGAAGCCCGCGAGTTCGGCAGCGGCGGCGTCGTAAGCCGACGGCGGGCCGATCAGGATGAGATGGCCGCCGCGCGCCGCGACTTCCTGCAGGTTCGAGACGGTCTTTTCGAGCGCCGCGTCCGGCGGCGCCAGCACGATCACCGGCATGGCGTAGTCGATCAGCGCGATCGGCCCGTGCTTCAATTCGCCGGCGGCGTATCCTTCCGCATGAATATACGAGAGTTCCTTGAGCTTGAGCGCGCCTTCGAGCGCCAGCGGATAGGCGGGGCCGCGCCCCAGATACAGAACGCTCGACGCCCGCGCCACGTCGCGCGCGACGGGTTCGATGTGCGCTTCGATCTTCATGACCTCCGCCATCAATCCCGGCGCCGCCACCAGCTCCGCGACCAGCTCGCGTTCGCGCTCCTCGCTCAGGACGCCGCGCGCGCGCCCGAGCGCCAGCGCGAGACAGGCGAAGACGGCGAGCTGGCAAGTGAAGGCCTTGGTCGAAGCGACGCCGATCTCCGGGCCGGCGAGCGTTTGCGCGACCGTGTCGCTCTCTCGCGCGATCGTGCTGGTTTCGACATTGACGATGGAGAGAATGTGCTGGCCCTGCGCCTTGGCATAGCGAAGGGCGGCGAGCGTGTCGGCGGTTTCGCCCGACTGCGAGACGACGATCATCAGCCCGTTCTCGGCGAGCGGCGCCTCGCGGTAGCGGAACTCGGAGGCGATGTCGATGTCGACGGAGAGGCGCGCGAAGCGCTCCAGCCAGTAGCGTGCGACAAGCCCGGCGTAGAAGGCCGTGCCGCAGGCGGAGATGGTGACGCGCGAGAGCGCCTTGGCGTCGAACTTGAAGTCGAAGGGCAGGCGCACGACGCCCGCGCCGAGATCGAGATAATGGGCGAGCGTGCGGCCGACAACCTCGGGCTGTTCGTGGATTTCCTTGGCCATGTAATGGCGGAAATTGCCCTTGTCGACCTGGAAGGAGCCGGCGAGCAGCGGCTGACGGCGCCGTTCCGCCTCCCTGTCCTCGGCGTCGTAGAACACCGCCTTTTCGCGCGTGAGCGTCACCCAGTCGCCTTCGTCGAGATAGGCAATCTTGTTGGCGAAGGGCGCGAGCGCCAGCGCGTCGGAGCCCAGATAGACGCCTTCCTCGCCCCAGCCGACGGCGAGCGGCGAACCGCGCCGGGCGCCGATCAGAAGGTCTTCTTCGCCCTCGAACAGAAACACCAGCGCAAAGGCGCCCTTCAAGCGCTTGAGCGCGGCGGCGACGGCGGCCTGCGGCGCGGCGCCTTTGCGCATTTCCTCGGCGACGAGATGGGCGACCGCTTCGGAATCCGTCTGCGTGGCGAAGACATGGCCTTTGGCGGTCAGTTCCTCGCGCAATTCGCGGAAATTCTCGATGATGCCGTTATGCACGACGGCGACGCGGTCGCTCGCATGTGGATGCGCGTTGGTTTCGTTCGGCTTGCCATGCGTCGCCCAGCGGGTGTGGCCGATGCCGACCAGTCCCTTGAGCCCTGCGCCCGCCAGCTTTTCTTCGAGATTGCGCAGCTTGCCGCTCGCCCGCACGCGCGTGAGGCGCCCGTCCTCCAGCGTCGCCACGCCGGCGGAGTCGTATCCGCGGTATTCGAGCCGCTTGAGCGCTTCGACGATAGCGGGCGCGACCGGCGCGCGACCGAGAATTCCAACAATGCCGCACATGTGGCCTCCTGACGGGACGGGAGCGAGCGCCTTGCCAATTTCTCGCGCGGACGGGGCAGGGGCGCAAGGGATTGAAATGGGTCTTACCGGGGCGACAGTGATTGCGCCATCCGCCCGAGGCAGTCAAGGAAACGGCGCCGGCGCGATGCGCCTTTCGATGCGTCGTTTCGTTTTGAGACCGGCGGACCGGCCTCTTCCCAACCTGCGGTCAAGCGCCAAGATTTCCCCGGCCACGCAGCCAAGCTGCTCTCGACGGAGATGACGATGCGTTTCGAAGGCGCGGAGAACCGCATCAACGTGGCGCGGCGCGACTAGATCGAGGCGGCGCGCGCGTTCGACACCTCGCTGCGCACCATGCCGACGCCGCTATGGGCGAAGACCTTCTTCTCGGGAACCCGGCCGATGGCGGAGTTTACGGCGAGCGAAGCGGCCCAGAGCGCGCCGCAGGTGAAATTCTGAAAGTCGGCGTATCGACCCGGACATTGACCCTCGCTTCCGCTCCACATAGCTTGCACCCGCGCCGGTCCCTCGCCGCGGGGGAAGGACGGCCGTGGAAGCAGGGGTTTGGGGGTTGATCGGATGAGCGCCAATCACGACAGCGTACGCCGGGGATTCGTTAAGGCGGCCGCAGAATTTATTTTCGAAATCGAATGTCGGCTGGCGAAAGCATGGGCGTCGGCCGCGCATGGACGGCTTTTCAAAACGCAATGGGGGTCGCCCCCAACTCCAGAATGGTTCGACCACTCCATTGATCTATATTACCAGTGGAGTAATACTAACAATAGCATGTGGGTCGAACGCGGCGTTTTTGGCGGTCTCGCCCTCAAAGGAGGGCGTGTGCTCGAGTTGTCCTGCGGCGACGGCTTCAACGCCAAGCATTTTTACTCTCTTCGATCAAAGGATATCGTTGCTTGCGACTTTGATCCGACGGCGATACATGCTGCGAATACAAAAAACAGTGCGGACAACGTCAAGTTTGTCTTGGCTGATATCAGGACGCAAATGCCGGAGGGAACTTTTGAAAACGTTGTCTGGGATGCCGCAATCGAGCATTTTACGCCGGAGGAAATCGAAGGCATTTTAAGCAATATTAAAAGTCGCCTCGCTCCGGATGGGGTTCTATCCGGGTACACTGTCGTTGAAAAATCGGATGGATCGAAGCATCTGCATCAGCACGAATACGAGTTTCACGACATGGCAGACCTGAAACGATTCTTGACGCCCCATTTCAAGAATGTAAGGGTGTTTGAGACCATTTACCGAGACAGGCACAATCTGTATTTCTGGGCGTCAGACTCCGTCATTCCGTTTGGCGCGGATTGGGCGCACGGCATTTAAAGAAGAAATTTGAGAACGTCGACGTATCTATACTCCGTGCGCCCGAAATGTGTTGAGCGGTTTTCGGACAAGCGCACGGAGAAAAACGAAAATATGTCTCTGTTTTTTCGGGTGCTGACCAGAAGCAAGCTTATTTGCAATTTTTTGACCTTCGATAGTGGGTTCTTGTCTTTCAAGAGAGGAGGGCGCGCCACCGAAATGATCCCGCGTAGCGGATCGGTCTCACAGCGTCTCAGAATTCAAGGGCCTCCGGGCGGCGGGCTATTGCAAAGCGAGTCGCAGCCGGAACGTTGACCCACCCGCTCGCGCCTCATAGTTTGCGCGCGCCTCCGCTCTCCCCGATCCGAAGTCGGCTGTTGCCGAGTTCGGCATTTAATGCGCAAGTCGGAAACATCCGACTTGCGATGGGGAGAGGGTCAGGGAGAGGGGCTTGGGGTTTTGACAATGAGCGTTGAACGCAACAGGGAAGCGGGCGTTACGAATCTTTCGGGCGCCGCCCTTCGCCCCACAAAATCCTTCCAGGATCTCATCCTCACGCTGCAAAGCTACTGGGCGGCGCAGGGCTGCGTGATTCTCCAGCCCTACGACATGGAGATGGGCGCAGCGACCTTTCACCCCGCGACGACGCTGCGCGCGCTCGGGCCCAAGCCCTGGCGGGCGGCCTTCGCCCAGCCGTGCCGCCGGCCCAAGGACGGGCGCTACGGCGAGAATCCCAACCGGGCGCAGCACTATTACCAGTTTCAGGTGATATTGAAGCCTTCGCCTCCCGACCTTCAGGAGCTCTATCTCGATTCGCTGCGCGCCATCGGCCTCGATCTCGCCCTGCACGACGTGCGCTTCGTGGAAGACGATTGGGAAAGCCCGACGCTCGGCGCCTGGGGGCTGGGCTGGGAGTGCTGGTGCGACGCCATGGAGGTGTCGCAGTTCACTTACTTTCAGCAGGTCGCAGGCTTCGAATGCGCGCCGGTGTCGGGCGAACTCACCTATGGGCTCGAGCGCCTCGCCTGCTATCTGCAGGGCGTCGACCACATCATGGATTTGAATTTCAACGGCCGCGAGGACGACGAAAAGATCACCTACGGCGACGTGTTTCTCCAGGCCGAGCAGGAATATTCGCGCCACAATTTCGAGGCCGCCGACACGGAAAAGCTGTTCGCCGACTTCAAGGACGCCGAGGCGGAATGCCGGCGCCTGCTCGCCTTCGGCGAAGGCGACGGGATCGAGGCGCACCGCTTAGTTCTCCCGGCCTACGACCAGTGCATAAAGGCCAGCCACGCCTTCAATCTGCTGGACGCGCGCGGCGTGATCTCCGTCACCGAGCGGCAGAGCTATATCCTGCGCGTGCGCGAACTCGCCAAGGCCTGCGGCGCCGCTTGGCTGCGCACGGCGGGCGGCGGGCCGGGCTGACGGCCGCGCCTGCGGAAAAGCGAAAATTACGCGTTTGGGCGGCGCTGCGCCTTGCGGCGGAGCGAGGACTTCCTACGTCAAGCCTCGTACGCCGCGTCGGTCGGGAAAAGCGTTAATTTTCCGTGTGCGCTCGCGCACGCCGTTTGGGCGACGAACGCGGCAAGAGTGCAGGCGAGACGGCAAAACCGTCTTGCGCTCGTTCCAAGTAACGGCGTTGGCGCGCGTCCGCCGGCTGCCCGCCAGGGATCCGTGGTTCCGGAGGGCGCGCGCCTTGACGGTGATCGTGTTTTGTTCTAGTCCTGTTCGTGCTGTAGTCTCGTTGCGCCGGAGAGCGTCATGACCCCATTCGAGCGGCGTCCGCAAAAGAAAAACGGACCTCAATTCGGCCGCGGCGACGATCGCGCGGCCCGGGCGCCGCGCGGCCAGTCGCTGGCGTCGCTGCCGGCTTCGGACCTTGGCGAGCGCTTTTACGCCTGGCGCGGCGCGTCCGGCGCGCGCTTCGTGTGCTCGGTGTTTCAGGCGGGCGAAACGGGGATCGTCGCCGACTTCTCCAGCGCCCTGATTGTCGGGGTCGCGCGCGAAGGCGCGCTGCGCCGGCCGGTGTGCGTGTTGTCCTCGCGTGAGTTCGAGGGCGTTGCGGGGCGCGCGCCGTGGGAGGCGGCGCGCGCGCTCGGCGTCGCCGAATGGCACGTGCATTTTTGCGCGGACGAAGACAAGCTGTGCGATCTCGCGGCGTCGCTGCTGAATTGAGCAGCGCGCGTCGAACTTCGCGTGGCGGCGCGCCAGACGGCGCTAAGTTTCAAACCGACCCACACCCGCTTTTCTTGACGGTTTGCAGGCGCCGACGGCGCGCTCCGTCCCCCCCGCGTCGCGCCGGGCGCCGGCGGGGACGAGTCCTTGGGCGGCGAGCAGGGTGCCGACGGTTCCGGCCTGACCGGCGCCGACTTCGAAGACGGCGGCGCCGCCGTCCTTCAGAAGCCGCGGCAGATCGCCGGCGATTTCGCGATAGCTGTCGAGCCCGTCGACGCCGCCGTCGAGCGCGAGACGCGGATCGTGTTCGCGCACTTCCGGATCGAGGCCCGCAATGTCGCCCGCGCGCACGTAAGGCGGATTGGAGACGACAAGGTCGAAACGCGCGGAAATCGCGCCGGCCCAGCGCCCGCACAGCACGCTGGCGCGGCGCGTAAATCCGCAGCGCGCCAGATTCTCGGCGCTCGCCGCGCAGGCTCTTGGCGAAAGATCGACGGCGACTCCGCGAGCGGCGGGAAATTCCGCGAGCAGCGCGCACAAGATTGCGCCCGAGCCCGAGCCCAGATCGAGAATCGCTATCGGCGCGTCGCCGCGCGCGCGCAGCAGGTCGAGCGCGAATTCGACGACGGTTTCGGTGTCCGGGCGCGGGTCGAGCACGTGCGGCGCGACGAGGAGATCCAGCGTCCAGAAGCCGCGCGCCCCGAGAATGCGGGAAACGGGTTCGCGCGCGGCGCGGCGGCAGGCGAATTCGGCGAGACGGCGCGCGGCGGCGGCGCCGAGCGGCGCGTCGGGATCCAGGATCAGGTCCGCGAGCGCGAGCCCCGCAGCCGCGAGCAGGAGGGCGCGCGCGTCGCGCTTCGCCTCCTTGATTCCCGCGCCGGTCAGACTGTCGGCGACGCGCGCAATTGCTTCCGCGCGCGTCGACGCGACCGGGAGGATCGGCGACGCCAAGTCGGCCGGGCTCGCCTCCCGATCGGCGGGAGCCGGGATTACTTCTTCCCGAACGAGAGATTGCCGAAGCGCGAGTTGAACCGCGACAGGCGCCCGCCGCGGTCGAGGAGCTGGGTCGTGCCGCCGGTCCAGGCCGGATGGGTCTTGGGGTCGATGTCGAGATGCATCGTGTCCCCTTCCTTGCCCCAGGTCGACCGGGTGAAATATTCCGTGCCGTCGGTCATGACGACCTTGATCGAGTGATAGTCGGGGTGAATATTTTTCTTCATGGTCCGGCGGCCCTTGGTTCGAATCGCGCCCCGCTCCCCGGCGCGGTCAGCGGCCGGCGCCGAGGCGAGCGGAAGGATTTGGCGCGCTTGTATCGCGGCCGTCTCGTTTCGGCAAGCGTTTGGGTAAGCGTTTGGCGGCGCGGGCTTCGCGGCGCCGGATCAAGGACCGGTTCGCAATGACAGGACAGGACACGATTGACATTACTTCTCGCTTCCGCCGTCGCATCGCGCCAAGCAGCCGGCTCTCGCCGCGCCGCCTGCGCCTCACGCCGCCAGCAGCCGCTGCACCTCGGTGACGAGATCGCGCAGGTGGAAGGGCTTCGACAAGATCTTCGCCTGTTTGGGCGCCTGATTATCGGGGTTGAGCGCCACGGCCGCGAAGCCGGTGATGAACATCACCTTGATGTCCGGGTCGAGCTCGGTCGCGCGGCGGGCGAGTTCGATGCCGTCCATCTCCGGCATGACGATGTCGGTCAGCAGCAGTTCGAACGGCTCGACTCGCAATTGATCGTAGGCTGAGAGGCCGTTGTCGAAGGAGGTCACGTCAAAGCCCGCCTGCTGCAGCGCCTTGACCAGGAACCGGCGCATGTCGTTGTCGTCTTCGGCGAGTAGGATTTTGGCGGCGGGTTGGTCGTTCATCGTCTTCCTCGAGGCTTCGACACCATAAAGCCGCGCCTTCGTAAAAATCAGGTGAAAGGCGCGTCGATTGGCGTTAACGTCATGGCCGCGTTCGGGGCGCATCGGCGCAGGCCTGTCGCCGCACTTCGTCCGAATAATGCCGCCGGGAGCGGGTTTTGTCGAGCATGGTCAGGGCGCCGTCGCATGGACTTTGAGCGGATGGTGGACGATCCGGCGCCGATCCGGGCGTGCGCGGACGAGGAGTTCGCGCCGCCCTTCGAACTCGTCGAATCGGGCCCGCCGCGCTGTCCGCTGGTGTTCTCGTCGCCCCATTCCGGGGACGTCTATCCCGCCCGCTTCCTCGCCCAGACCCGGCTCGACGCGCTGACGCTGCGCCGGTCCGAGGACGCCCATGTCGACGCTCTGTTCGCTGGCGCGGGCGAGGCGGGCGCCCCGCTGCTGCGGGCGCGGTTTCCGCGCGCCTATCTCGACCTCAACCGCGAGCCTTACGAACTCGACCCGCGCATGTTCGAGGGTCCGTTGCCGGAATTCGTCAACACCCGCTCGCTGCGGGTGGCGGCGGGGCTCGGCACTATCCCGCGCGTCGTCGCCGACGCCCGCGAGATTTACAAGGGGCGGCTTGCGGTCGACGAGGCGATCGCGCGGGTCGAAGCGCTCTACAAGCCCTATCACGCGACGCTGCGCGCGCTGATGGAGCGGGCGCGCCGCCGTTTCGGCCTCGGCGTGCTGATCGACTGCCACTCCATGCCCTCCGCGCATGTGCGCGACGGCGCCGCGCGCGGCGAGGGGCGGCGGGTCGACTTCGTCGTCGGCGACCGTTTCGGCGCGAGCTGCGCGCCCAGTCTCGTGGACCTCGTCGAGGACCGTCTACGCGGCTTCGGCTATTCGGTGCGGCGCAACCGGCCTTACGCCGGCGGCTTCATCACCGAGCACTACGGCCGGCCGGCGCTCGGCTTCCATGCCGTGCAGATCGAGATTTCGCGCGGCCTTTACATGAACGAAACGACGCTGGCGCACGGCGCCCGATTCGACGCGCTCGCCGCGCATCTGACCGAACTCGTTCGCGACCTCGCGCGCGAGGCGCTCGCCGGCGATTTCGCCCAGCGCCCGCGCCAGGACGCGGCGGAATGACGCGCCGCCGCGCCTTGGCCCGCGCGCCGAGGCAAAAGTCGCTCCCTCGGAGACCGGAATGACCGCCGTCGATTTCGTAAGATTTGTCGAGACGCTGGCCGACGTGTCGAGCGACGCGGTCCTGCCCTTTTTCCGCACGGCGATCGCCGCCGACGACAAGGCGCATGGCGGCGCCTTCGACCCTGTCACCGAAGCCGACCGCGCCGCCGAAATCGCCATGCGCCGGCTGATCGAGACGACCTTTCCCGCCCACGGAATCATCGGCGAGGAGTTCGGCTCGCGCAACGAAGACGCCGAATATGTCTGGGTGCTGGACCCGATCGACGGCACCAAGAGCTTCATCTGCGGCCTGCCGATGTGGGGCACGCTGATCGGCCTCGCCCATCGCGGCAAGCCCTGCTACGGGCTGATGTGCCAGCCGTTCACGCGCGAGCGCTTTTCGGGCGACTGCGAGGCGGCGTTCTGGCGCGGGCCGGCGCGGAACGGGATTCCCGGCGGCGCCGGCGCGCTGGAGAAGCGCCGGCTTTCCGTGCGCGCCTGCGGGAGCTTGGCGCAGGCGACGCTGATGACCACCTCGCCGCTGCTCATCGACCCGGCGCTGCGCGAGAATTTTCAGCGCGTCGAACGTCAGACGCGGCTCTCGCGCTACGGCGGCGACTGCTACGCCTATTGCGCGCTCGCCGCCGGCCATGTCGACCTCGTGATCGAAACCAATCTCAACCCGTACGACATCGTCGCGCTGATCCCCATCGTCGAGGGCGCCGGCGGGATCGTCACCACATGGAGCGGCGAGAGCGCGGCGCAGGGCGGCGCCATCGTCGCGGCGGGCGATCCGCGCACGCACGAGGCGGCGCTGAAGGCGCTGCGGGGATAATGCGAAGTTTGCTTCGAAGCCGTTCGACGCCGCGCAGCACTTCGAGGCGTCGCTCCGCAGGGCCGCTTGCAGAAGGCTCGCAACCCCTTGTCATGCCCGCGAAAGCGGGCATCCAGGAGTCAAGGGCGCGAATGGTGGCGCTTGCCCTGGATTCCCGCGTTCGCGGGAATGACACGCACTTCAACCGAATCGCCCCGGTTGCTTCGACGCGTCGTGGACTGCGGCTTCGCCGGCGACTAATATAGGAGCGGACAGGCGTTCAGGAGACGCGGCGGAGGCAGGCGAACATGGCCGCGGAACATGGCCGAGTCTGAACGCCCGCGCTCGCGCGAGCGGCTCTTGCTGGCGGGCGCGCTGGCCCTCGGGCTGGCGGTTGCCGCCTACGTGTTCGTGCAGGACAAGGAATGGGGCGCTGAACTCTTGAGGGCGCTGTTCGGACTTTCGGGCGGCACGACGGCGGGAGGCGTATGAGATCATGACGGCGGCCAGCGCACTCGCGGCCCGGGGCGGGATCGCCCGCATCTTCGCCTCGCCCTTGGCGCGCCGCTTGGCGAAGGAGGCGGGGCTCGATCTCGCGGCGCTCTCAGGCTCCGGCCCGCACGGGCGGATTGTCGAACGCGACGTGAAAGCCGCGCTCGCGGCCGGCGGCGCGGGGAAGGCTGCTGCGCGTCCGGCCGCGGCGCCGGCGCCGCAATTCTTCGAACTCGATTCCTACGAGGAAATCCCGCACGATTCGATGCGCAAGACCATCGCGCGGCGCTTGACCGAGGCCGCGCAGACCATCCCGCATTATTATCTGACCGCCGACTGCGAGATCGACGCGCTGCTGCGTCTGCGCGAGGATTTCAACGCCGCCGCGCCGGGCGCCGCGGAGGGTAGGCCGGCGTGGAAGACCTCGGTCAACGATTTCGTCGTCAAGGCCCTGGCGCTGGCGCTCCAGCGCGCTCCCGAGGCGCGCGTGACCTTCACGCCGGAGGCGATGCGCCGTCACAAGGGGAGCGACATCGGCGTCGCCGTCGCCGTGCCCGGCGGGCTGATTACGCCGATCGTGCGCAATGCGCAGGCGAAGTCGGTGCGCGAAATCTCGGACGAGGTGCGCGATCTCGCCGCGCGGGCGAGAGAGCGCAAGCTCAAGCCGCCGGAATACGAGGGCGGCGTCTCGGCCGTCTCCAATCTCGGCATGTACGGCGTGCGGAACTTCACCTCGATCCTCAACCCGCCGCAGTCGACGATTCTCGCGGTGGGGGCAGGCGAACAGCGCGCGATCGTCAAGGACGGCGCGCTCGCCGTTGCGACGCTGATGACCGTGACCATGTCCTGCGATCATCGCGCGGTGGACGGCGCCGTCGGGGCCGCGTTGCTGGCTGAGTTCAAGCGCTTCGTCGAACATCCGGCGATGATGCTCGTTTGATGGACCGCGAGCCTCCGGCTCGCAGCAAATATTGCGAGCCGGAGGCTCGCGGTCCATGTTGGGGATCCGAATGCAACTCCAATCGACCCTGACCTGCCCCCATTGTGGCTGCGCGGAAACGCTGACCATGCCGGTCGACGCCTGCGTCGTCGTCTACGACTGCCCGGCGTGCGGCGCGCGGCTGACGCCGAAAGACGGAGACTGCTGCGTGTTCTGCTCTTATGGCGACGTTCCCTGCCCGCCGGTGCAGGAGGCGAGCGGCGGTCGCGAAAAGCGTTGCTGTTAGCTCGCCTCTTACCCCGGAGCGACTCTCGGCTCTTGAATCGTTTTTGCAGGAGCTTCGCGCCCGCCAGGACCGACGAAAACAGCATCGTCGCCGCCATGACGGCCACCGTGGTTTCGCGCGCGTCGGCGACGCGCCACAGGCGGCCGCCGGCGTCCGCGACTTCGCCGCTCGCGCCCATCATCCAGGGGACGAGATGCGTGAGGCCGGCGCAAAGATAGAACAGAACGGCGACAAGCCGCAGCGTTGGCGAGGCCGCCGGCGCGCGCGTCGCGGCGTCCTGTCGCGAGAGGTAGAAGGCGAAGACCTGAAAATACAGCCAGGACGTTAAGAACCAGCCGAAGTAATTGGTCAGCGGAACACCGAAATCGCCGCCGCCGTCGCGCCAGACCCAGGCGCCGCCGAGCGTCGAGCCGCCTCTGTCCATGGTGATGTCCCATTGCGCCATGACGAAAGCGGCGACAACGGGAAGCGCGAACAGATTGACCGTCGAGTCGATGGAAAGATCGGCGTCGTCGAGCAGGATCGAGGCGATCTGCCAAGCAAGATAACCCATGCTGAACCACAGAATCCCCACGACCAGGGGGATTTCTCCGACATGCGGCAAACCTTCTGCGACGGTGAAATGATAACGGCCGAAAGGGAAGCCGGTCGTCACGCCCAAATTCTCGATCGTGAGCGACACGCCGAAGCTGATCGCGAAAAAGGCGAGAGCGCTCTTCCATCCGTAAGCCAGTCGCGCGTGCGCGAGCGCGCTGACGACGCTGAACATCGCCAGGGTCTGCCCGACGGGATCGGGGTTCCAGGCGAAGGCGATTTCCGCGACGAGGATCGGGCCGACGAGGATAATGAGGGCCAAGCGCTTGCGCGCCGGTTGCGCGTCGACATAGGCGGTCAAAGCAATCCTCCAAACCCTGTGAAAACAAACGACGTGGACCCGGCGGTCCGCGCGACATATGTTCGCCGCGAGAGTAACAGGGAGACTTCCCATTGGCCAGTGAAGCGGACATCCTCAAAGCCCTCGAAACCGTGCCCGCTCCCGGCGGCAAGTCGCTCGCCGCTTCGGGCGCGGTGAGCGGGATCAGCGTCGCCGGCGGCAAGGCCTTCGTCTCCCTCGCCGGCGATCCGGGCGAGGCGCATGTCTGGGAGAGCATTCGCGTAGCGGCCGAGCGTGCGGTGAAGGCGCTGCCCGGCGTCGAGCAGGCCTATGTGACGCTCACGGCCGAACGCGCGCCCGGCGCGCGGCAAGCGGGGCACTCGCATTCCCACGCCGCGCATAGTCCGAGCGCGCCGCGCCGCGGCATGATCCCGGCGATGGAGAAGGTGCGCTTCATCATCGCCGTCGCTTCCGGCAAGGGCGGCGTCGGCAAATCGACGACCGCCGCCAATCTCGCGCTCGGCCTCGCCGCGCAGAACTGGCGCGTCGGTCTCCTCGACGCCGACGTCTACGGCCCCTCGGCGCCGCGCCTGTTCGGCCTCTCGGAAAAGCCCAGGGTCGAGAACGGCAAGCTCGTTCCGCTCGAAGCCAATGGGATCGAGATCATGTCCATGGGCTTTCTCGTCGACGAGAATATTCCGATGGTCTGGCGCGGGCCGATGGTCTCGCAGGCCGTCATGCAGATGCTCGGCGAAGTCCTCTGGGGCGAACTCGACGCGCTTGTCGTCGACATGCCGCCCGGCACCGGCGACGTGCAGCTCACCATCACGCAGCAGGTTCCGCTCTCGGGCGCCGTCATCGTCTCGACGCCGCAGGATCTGGCGTTGATCGACGCGCGCCGCGCGGTAGCGATGTTCCAGAAGGTCGAGGCGCCGGTGCTCGGCATAATCGAGAATATGAGCTATTTCCTGTGCCCGCACTGCGGCGGACGCAGCGAGATTTTTGCGCATGGCGGCGCGCGCCGCGACGCCGAGGCGATGGGCGTGCCGTTTCTCGGCGAAGCGCCGCTCGACATGAAGATTCGCGAAACGTCGGATTCGGGACGCCCGGTGGTCGGCGCCGATCCGCACAGCCCGCAGGCGGCGGTCTATCTCAACCTTGCCGCCAAGGTGAAAGCGCTGCTCGAATCCCAAAAGCGTCGCGCGCCGCCGAATATCGTGGTGGGATAGCGGGCGCGCGCGCCGCCGCAGACCAGCTTGGGGGGCGCCGGTCGAGGATCGAGCGCCAATTCGGCTTGGCGCTCGAACCGAGGAGCGCCGCGATGCGAGAAAAGGCGAAACCGGCCTCCTCGCCCCTCGTTCGGTTGCGAAAACGCGACGATCGCCGTTTTGCAGACCAGTTCGAAGAAAAGGGTGTTCGCCGTTCGGCCTCCGGGGCCAGGAAGCGTTGGCGGCGCGTGGTCGAGCCGAACGCGCCGGCCGACCGGCCCGCGAGGGAGCCGCGACGCGGAAGCGGCAGGCGTTCGTCGCCCGGCGCAAAGCCATCGACGGCGAGCGTCATTCGGCGGCCTCTCTGGTCAATATCAGCCGGAGCGCGCGAGGTGCAGGTCGCCTCCCAAATGGCGACATTGCTGTGACAACCTGCCGGGAGGCTTGTGATATTAGCCCGTCACAGATTGATTTTATTGGCTGGGGGACCTGGATTCGAACCAAGATTAACGGAGTCAGAGTCCTATTCGTCTGTATATCGCCAGTAATTAGCAAATATCATTCAGACGCAAAACCAACGGCTTACCCCGTCCCTTCCGTATCAGGAAATATCGTCCGCTATCTTGAAATATTACCAGTTTGGTGAGACAAAGGTGAGACTGACTGGCCAGAAGCCGAGTCCGTTGGTTTCGTCTCACCGCACCTAGATTAACGGACTCGGCGAATGAAGCTCTCTCAACGCGCCGTCGACGCGCTCAAGCCCGGCGAGCGCAAAACCATATGGGATGACGCCCTCAAGGGGTTCGGCGTCGCTCTCAGTGAGAATAGAATCTCTTACGTCGTCGACTTCCGGCTCGGCTCCCGCCGGCGCCGCGTCGTGCTCGGCTCAACGCAGCTTAAGACCTTCGCCGAGGCCCGCGACGAAGCGCGCGACGTGCTGGCGCAGGCGCGCAAAGGCGTCGACGTTTCGGAAAACCCGCGCGCGGGAATGCCGACGTTCGGCGACGTTTGGCAGAAGATGTTGGACGAAGTCGACCGACCGAAACTCTCGCCGGCGACAATCGCCGATTACGAGAACCGCGCGGCGCGGCTCATTCTTCCGAAGATCGGCAAGACGCTCATCGGCGACGTGACGCCGGCCGACGTGGACAGGATCGTCGCCGCGACCCCAGGCGAGCGGAACCGCGCCTATGCAGTTGTCTTAATCAAGAAGGCCGTCAACCACGCCATACGGGCGCGCATCCTTCCCGCCGATCATCGCAACCCAGCCGCCGACGTGAAGGTGAAAAAAACGCGCAAGGCGGGCCGCGCGCTTGAACTGGAGGAAATCCAGGCGTTCGGCAAGGCGCTTGCCGACATGGAGGGCGAAGGCAAAGTTTCTCCTTGGCTCGCCAACCTGCTGCGCCTGTCGCTCGTCTGCGGTCTTCGCCCTGGCGAGGTGCGCACGCTCAAATGGGCGAACGTCAACATTCCGCGTCAAAAGATGGTTGTGACCGGAAAAACCGGCGAGCGCGAAATTCATCTGACCGATGCGGCGGTCGCGATCTTGACCGCGACGCCGCGCGTGCAGGGTTGCGAATATGTCTTCGCCGGCCGGCGCTTCGGCGAGCCGATCGTCGCCGTTCACAAGGTGCTCGGCCTTGTGCAGGCGCGCGCCGGCATAGAGCATTTCCGGCCCTACGATCTACGTCACAGCGCCGCGACGGGCGCGCTGGCGCTCGGCGCCGACGTGCGGGCCGTGCAGGCGCTTCTCGGCCATGCCGACTTGCAGACCACGGCCGGCTATCTGCACGCGAGCGACAAACGTCGCAAGGCCGCTGCGGAAAGCGCCGCGTCGTTCGGCAAGGCAGTGCTCAATGATTAGCGCTAACGGCCTTCGTCGGTTGCTCACGGGGCTGTTGGAAAAGACCGCATCCGGGGAGGCGGTCAAATCGCCGTGCTACAGTCCCGCCGATCTCGCCGACGCGCGCCGCGTGCGTGATGACGGTCAATCGGGGAGGCTGCACCTGCGCTCCGCGTATCGCGCCGTGCGGAAGGGAATTGAGGCGCTTGATCGCGGCGAGGATGATGCGGCGAGAACATATTACGAAAGCGCTTTAAGTTTTTACATTGAGGCGATCGAAAGGCAATTGCGGCCATCGGATCATGCGAATTTGGGAAAATCGGCGGGGAAGCGCGGGCGTCCGCGAAAAAAAGAAAAACCGGCGGTTCCGGCGAGAAAGCGCGGGCGGCCGAAAAAAATAAATAGCTGAAAATCTCCGCGGGATTTTTTCGGGATTTTTTTCAGATTAATTCATTCGACGCCAGTCAAACGAAAGAGGCGTCACATGACCCATATCGAAACCACCGATCCACTCTATGACTGCAAGCCGGCGGCGGAATATGTCGGCAAGTCAATTCCGACTCTCGCGCGCTGGCGCAAGCACGGCGACGGCCCGGATTACGTGAAAATCGGCCGCGCGATCAAGTATCGGAAGTCGGCGCTCGATCGTTTCATCGATCAATGCACGCGCCGGCCGCATCGCCATCATGTCGCGACACTGGCGGTCGTTTGATGGCCGCCCCGAAAAGGAGAGGGCCGCCCCCGCGCGACGCGGGGAACGGCCCTCTAAATGCAACGCTTGGCGGCTTGCAGAATTTGCATAGCACATCGGAGCCGTCTCCCGCAATCGGGATTTATGTCGAAACCATGAGGCGGTTCGACATCGGCGTAGACAGCATCGACCTCATCGACATCATAGACGAACTTCATTTGATCTACGCCGGCGCTGTTGCTGCTCGACTCGCTTTTCGAAGTCGCGATTTCGAATTGAAAGACAAGCGTGTCAGGTTGGCGACGGAAGAGCTTCTGACGACGGTAGAGGATAAAATCGAAGCGCTTTACGAGCGTCTGAATGCGGACCTCGACGCACGGCGGCGCGAAGGGGGAGCAGCGGCATGAGCGACTCCTCCAATGCCGTGCGTGTTCCCTCGCGAGGCGTGATGGCTCGACGATGGCCGAAGCTCCGCATCAACAGGATGACGGGACGTTGGCATGACGAGGCGACGGGCGCGCGGGGCGACAACATCGAAAGCCTGCTCGCCTACCTCAAGAGACGGAAAGCCGACTGACATTCGCGTCGGTCGGCCTGTGCGCGCCCATGTGCTGGGTCTGCCCGGAGGTTCCCGCCAGCATGTGACGAGCAAAGCCGACCGGCGCGCTTTAGGCGCGCGGTCTTCTCCCGATCTTGCCCCTGCCGCCCGGCTCACAAGCCGCCGTTGAACGATCGCAAGGGCGCCGCGCCCCATAAGCGCGGATACGTCTCGCCGGAACTTCGCCCCGCAAGGGGACTTCCGACGGCCTGCGCCAGCGCATGGCGGCAGGGAAACTGCGCCCGGGGCTCCGGCCCCTGAACCCCACGGCGCCCGGCCATCCGGGCGGGGGAGCGTCCTGGCCCTCCGACATTGGGCAGCGCAGCTATTCGAGACGGGAAGACCGCGCCCTCCCGGTCCGCAGCCCTCCCTTGGCGGGGAGGGGGAGGTAGCGGAAGGCGGACTATTGCCTAATGAAATGAAGGGGTCGCAATGAGAAAGAAACAAGGCCGATGGCCAAAGAATGAAGACGCGCGGACGCTGATGCGCATGGAACTGGCGGCGGCGGCAGAGCGCAAGCAGGCGATGATCCGGCGCGACGGCTCGGCCGGGCCGGCCTCCAAGTGCCGGCGCATCGATCCAGAGAGCGCAGAGGGCAAAGCGATCCTCGCAACCCTGAAGCCGCGCGCCTAAAGCGCGCGCGGCCATCTACCGCCCTGTTCGGAGACCTACCATGCCATTCGTCAATCTCACCGAAGCCGTCATCGCCGATCTTCGCACCGATCTCGACCAGCTCGCCTTCGTCCTGGTTCACGTCGAGCCTGTGATGAAGGCCGAGACCATCCACAGAATTCAAGAGTCGTTATTCCACAGTTTAAAGGAATGGGGCGGCGTTGACGACGAAGCGATCAACATCATAGCGGACGCTTTGGGCGTCCACATCGCGGCGCGGATCGCCGCGTTGGAAGAGGCCAGCGGTAATGCGTAGCAACGTTGCGCCGCGCCCGCTGAAGCGGCGCGCGAATGGTCCCAATGCCGGAAAAACGGTTTGGGGCGGCTTATCGGGGGGGGACTTTTCCTTTCTCGCTTCCACATTTTGCGAATGTGGATTATATCCACGCATGGAAGGTGTGGAATGAAAGACGCGGCGAAGGCGATTAAGTTCCTCGAAAGCCTGTCCGTGCCCGAGGGACAACGGGCAGGCAGGCGGCTGAAGCTGGCGCCGTTCCAGAAGGCTTTCGTCACGGGCGCGCTGGCGCCGGCCACTTCGACGGCGGCGCTGTCTGTCGGACGCGGCAACGGCAAGAGCGCGCTTTCTGCCGGCCTTGCTCTTGGCGAGCTTCTGGGCGTGTGGTCCGGGCAACCGCGCCGAGAAATCTTGCTGGCGGCGAGGAACCGCGACCAGGCGACGATCGCTTGGCGCTTTGCGGCGAGCCTGTCGCAGTCGCTTCCGATCGAAACGCAAGAACAACTCACGTTCCGGCGCGGCGCGAAGCTCGAAATCGAGTTTGCCGGCGACGGCGGCGGGCATTTGCTTCGCGTCGTTCCGGCGGACGGCAAAAGCGCGCTCGGCTCGGCGCCGACGCTGGCGCTTCTGGACGAGCGCGGCCACTGGGAGCGGGACAAGGGGGACGCGCTCGAACATGCGTTGCTTTCGGGCCTCGGGAAGCGCGGCGGCCGGGCGCTGATTATCAGCACCTCGGCGCCCGACGACGCGCATCCCTTCAGCAAGTGGCTCGATGAGCCGCAAGAGGGCGTCTACCGGCAAGAGCATCGACCCTCGCCGGGGCTTCCGGCCGACGATCTCGATTCGCTCTTGCTGGCGAACCCCGGATGCAAGGCGGGAATCGGTTCCTCGCAAGAATGGCTTCAGGCCCAAGCCCGCCGCGCCATCGCGCGCGGCGGCTCCGCTCTTACGACGTTTCGACTCTACAATCGGAATGAGCGGGTGAGCGGCGAGACGCGCGATCTGCTGCTGACCGTTGACGAGTGGCTGAATTGCGAGACTTCGGACCTTCCCCCGCGCCAAGGGCAAGTCGTCCTTGGAATTGACCTCGGCGGCTCGGCGAGCATGTCGGCGGCGGCGTTCTGCTGGCCAGAGACAGGCCGGCTCGAATGCCTCGGGACGTTCCCATGCAAGCCATCGCTCGCCAATCGCGGCGCCGCCGACGGCGTGGGCACGCGCTATGTCGAGATGCAGAATCGCGGCGAGCTATCGACACTGGGCGAGGCGACGGTTCCCGTGGCCGCATGGCTCGCGGCGGTTATGCAGCGGATCGAGGGCGAACACGTCGCCGCTCTTGTCGCCGATCGCTACAAGCAGTCCGAGTTGGGCGAAGCGATCTGCCGCGCCGGCATTCGCGCGCCGATCGTCTGGCGCGGGCAGGGCTTCCGTGACGGCGGCGAGGACTGTGAGCGGTTCCGGCGGGCCTGCTTCGACGGCAAGGTGAAGGCGGCGCCGTCGCTGTTGCTGCGCAGCGCCTTCGCGGACGCCGTGACGCTCCGGGATCCCGCGAACAATCTCAAGCTCGCCAAGGCGCGGTCGAATGGCCGCATCGACGCCGCGTCGGCTTCGGTGCTGGCCGTCGCGGAAGGAATGCGCATCGCCGGGCGCGCGCCACGGCAAACGCGGGCGGTGTGGCTATGAGGGCCGGCGCGCACGTCTATACGACGAAACGTTGGGAGCGGCTGCGCTTTCACGCCAAGCGCCGCGACGGCTTTGCGTGCGTTCGATGCGGCGCACGCGCTGCGCTCGAATGCGATCACGTGAAGCCGGTTCGAACGCATCCCGAATTGAGCTTCGCGCTCGAAAACCTGCAAACGCTTTGCATCGTCTGCCATTCGCAAAAGACGAATGAGGAAATGGGCCGCGTTGTGACGCCAGAACGAAACGCATGGAAAGCCGCCGTCGCCGAACTGGCGCGGCCTCAGACTGAAAGGGTGGTGAAATGCTCGAATCTGTGAAAATCAGCCGGCGCCAGTCGGAAATCCGGCAAGCGCTCGCCGGCCTTGTCGGCAAGAGCGACGCGAGCGAAGACGAAATTCGCTCGATGGAAACCATGGACGCGGAATATCGAGGGAACGAGGTCCGCTTCCGCGCCGCGCTCATTGCCGAGGACACGGAACGCCGCGACGCCGGCCGCGACCTCGAAACCCGCGGCGACCGCGAATATGCGGACCTCGTTTCGCGCTTCGAACTGCGCCAGGTGGCGCTTGCTCTCGACGAAGGCCGCGCGCTCAATGGCGCGACGGCCGAAGTCGTGAGCGAACTGCGCAGCAAGGGCGGCTATCGCGGCTTCCCCGTCCCTTGGGCCGCGCTCGAAAGGCGCGCGGGCGAGACGGTCGCATCGGGAGTTCCGAATCCCATCGCAACGCGGCCGATCATCGATCGCATTTTTGCCGACAGCGCGGCGGCGCGCATGGGCGCGAGCATGTTCAACGTCGACTCCGGCGATGTCGAGTATCCCGTGACGACTTCCAGCGTTTCGGCCGCATGGGCGGCGACGGAAACCGGCGCTGTCGGGGCGCCCGCCGCCTATGCGACCACGGACAAGCCGCTGGCGCCGTCGAACACGCTCGGCGTGCAGATGAAGCTCACGCGCAAGGCGATGAAGCAAACCGGCGACGCGCTCGAACAAGCCGTGCGGCGCGACATGAATGGCGCCATCGGCGTCGCGCTCGACAAGGCGGTTTTTCTCGGCGCGGGCGCGTCCGGCGAGCCGGCGGGCGTGCTTGTTGGCTCCTACGGCATCACCTCTACCGCCGTCGCCGCCGCCGCGTCCTGGGCCGCGTTCCGCGCCGCTGTGAAGCGGTTCGTCATCGCCAACGCGGCGAACTCGCCGGCGGCCGTGCGCCTGCTTCTGCGCCCGGAAGTTTGGGATGCGATGGACGGAACCCTGATTACTTCGACGGCCGTGTCGGAGTGGGACCGCATGGTTCAGAATATCCCGGCGAGCAACATCGTCATGTCGTCGAACGCCCTCGCGGCGCCGGCCGGCGGCCCGCCCGCGACTTCGAAGGCGCTGTTGACGACGACGGCCGGCGGCGTCCCGCCGATCTTCGTTGCGACCTGGGGCGCGATCGACATGATTCGCGACCCCTACAGCGACGCGGCGAGCGGCGGGCTTCGCCTCACGGCGCTGGCGACGATGGACGTGACCGTCTCGCGCCCGGCGCAGCTCGAAATCCTGACCGGAATTCAGTGATGAGCGGCGCGGCGTCAACCCTGGAAATCCGGCGCGCGACCGTGGATGTATCGGCGCGCGGCCGAAAGCTCGAAGGTTACGCCGCGCTGTTCGGCGCAGAGGCGCGGATCGGCTCCACCGTCGAGACGATCCGCGCCGGCGCCTTCGCGGCGACACTCGCCAGCGGGCGCGACGTGCTGGCGCTGGTCGATCACGACCCCGCGCGGCTGTTGGCGCGGACCAAGACCGGCACGCTTCGGCTCTCCGAGGATGCGCGCGGCCTTGCCTTCTCGC